>Ga0315912_10000112_pt1 | contig 195282 bp, 171 predicted proteins | sample VfabasoilMG_FD_204469 | JGI IMG/M metagenome (GOLD analysis project Ga0315912, IMG submission 204469) | Garden soil microbial communities collected in Santa Monica, California, United States - V. faba soil | ecosystem: Environmental > Terrestrial > Soil > Garden | place: USA: California...
TCGGAGCCGAACATCGTGCTCAGGCCGACGAATCCGTCGAGACCGACCGACCAGCCCGGGTTGTCGTCGAAGCTGATCGCGATGACCAACGGGATGGGTCGCAATCCGTCCGAATCATCGGGCGGCGGTGCACCCAAGACCGATTCGGACGGCGGGGCGGCGGCGGGTGGCGGCGCAGCAGGTGCGGGAGCAGCGGCTGGCGGAGCGGAAGGCGGCGCACTCGGGGGTGCAGCAGGCGCTGCCGTGGGAGCGGAAGGCGCAGCCGCAGGCGCTGCCGTGGGAGCGGAAGGCGGAGCCGCAGCGGGGGGAGCGGCATCGGCCGGCGGCGTGGCAGGCGCCGGTGCAGCAGCAGGAGAAGGTGCCGTCGGAGCCGCAGGCGCTGGCGTGCTCGGCGCTGCTGCGGGCGAAGGCGGAGTTCCTGCGGGTGCGTTCGGTGGCACCGACTGCGCGCGCGCGGCGGGGAGCGAGAGAAAACTTGCGGCAAGCAGGTAGGGGAAAGCGCGCATGGTTCGCCTCGTCGGTAGCTCGGTTTCGGAAAAACGGGTCACGGTGGTCTCGGTCTTACCGGCGCTAGAGCACTGCTCTAGCGCTCTAGGGAGACAAATGCCCGGCTACGCTTCGACTCATCATCCCTGCGGGTCCATTGACGCTGCTGCGCCTGAGCGCTATATAGTCGCCTCCCGTGACGAATTGCACCCACGCCCCCAAGCTTTGGATGATTCCGGTCCGACCGGTGGGCGAGGGCTCGACGTCACGCTGATCCGCGAAACAAGACGCCGCCCTCCCCGCCAGTCGGTCGGAAGGGCAACGTCGCCGGATTAGCCCCTCCGATTCGCTGGCTCCCCTGAGCCAGATGAACGCTCCTACTTCACAACGCTTCGCCACTGCCACCGGTGCGGCCCTCCCCGCCGCCTACTCGGAATGGGCGGATCCGCGCTTCCGCCGTCTGCTGCTCGTGCAGATGACGTACGGGTACGTCTTTTCGTCGCTCCTCATCGTGCCGAAGTACGCGACGGCCGCGCTCGGTGCGACTCCGGAGGAAGTGGGAACGCTCGCCGCCTCGGCGGGCGTCGCCGTCACGTTGGCGGGTCTGCTCGTGGGCGGCTTCCTCGATCGGGGTGGTGTGCGCGCGTCGATCCTGCTCGGAAGCCTCCTGCTCGGCGTCGGTACGACGCTCTTTGCAACGGTGACCCAGATCGGGTGGTACGCGTACGCCCTCCGCGCGACCCATGGTGTCTCGAGCGCGCTGATCATGGGCGGCAGCGCGGCGTACGTGGTGCTCCTGGTGCCGGCGGAGCGCCACGGGCGCGCGTTTGCCGTCTCCAGCACGGCGTCGCTGATGATGAATGCCGTCGGCTCGACCGTCACCGAGCGCGTGGCCGAGAGCTTTGGCTGGCGCACGGCGTTCGAGCTCGCCGGGACGATCACGCTCGTGGGGGCGGCCATCGCCACCACGCTCCCGCGGCTCGAAACCCCGGCCCTACCGAGCAGCCGGACGGCCGCACGGTCGCGGTCCGATTGGGATCGCTACGGCATCCTCGCCGGAGCGGCAGCAGTCGGCATCGGCTTCGGCATCATCTCGACCTTCACGCAGCCGTACGCACTCCACCTGGGCGGCCGGAACGTGTCGTCGCTGTTCGTCGGCTTCACGGTGACGGCGCTGGTCGTGCGTGTGGGGTTCGCGTCGTTCGTCGACCGCTTCCCGCGCAAGGCGTCGGCACTGGCCTCGCTCGTCCTCTATGCCATCGCCACCGCGTGTGCCGCGGCGCTCGAGCCCGACGGACTGTTCCTGCTCGGGCTGGCGTTCGGCGCGGCGCACGGCCTCGCCTGGCCGAGCCTCAGCGCCCTCACCGTGGAACGCGCCGCCCCCGGCCAGGCACCGTCCGCGCTCGCGCAACTCTACGCCCTCTTCAGCGCCGGCGCCCTCGCGGCGGTGTGGACCGGCGGCCAATCGGTCGCCGCGTTCGGCTACCCGGCGACGTTCGTCGCCGCCGCCGTCGCGGTGACGGTCGGTGCGGCGATGCTGGCGCGGGTACGCTGGAAGGCGGAGGTGCGCTGACGGATCCTGTGCTCGCTCCTTGATCCAGTGAGAGAACGGACCAGGATCACCCCATGGACCGACCACACCTCGCCGCTCTGGGCGATGTCGGCTAGCCTTGCCGGCGCGCTCGAATCGACTGCAACTCGCTGATGTCCAGGAGATCTTGCGGCCTTCCGGCCCGTTGCTTCATCTCGATGAGATCGTCGATTGAAGCGACGAAGAACGTCCTTCCACCCAGCATGACCTTGTCGGCACGTTGACGGAGCCGGTCGAGGTGCTCGCCTTCACTGACCAAGAGATCCACCTCGACGCTCCCGTCTGGAGAGCGAAAGTTCAGCGCCAACATGCCCTTCTCCACCTGCCAAGCGCGAACCCGAGCGACGTCTCGGATGCGCTCCAACGGCTCGGGGATTCGGGGACGCGCGCCCAACGAGGCCAAGAGATCGATTGCGGCCGCCCACGAATCCGCCTCGAGGCTGGGCACGATATCGAGATCGAAGGTGACTCGCGAGCCGCCGTGGAGCGCTGCCGCCACCCCTCCGACGATGACGAAGTCCACTCGACTATCGTGGAGGCGGTTCAGAATCGCGAGCAGATCCGGGGTCATGGGGTCGCTGCTCCTGGAACGCCGCGCGCAGCATCCGGAGGCTTCTCACGCGCTCGCTCAGGCGATGCAAGCGCTCGACGAACGTCGTCGCATCGAGCGGTGCGATCGGCGATCGATCGGGCTCGACTCCGGTCCAGTCAACATCGGGCGGGTGCGGCATCGTGGCGAGGGTGGCGCCGAACGGATTGTCAGCCCCTAGGATAGCACTACGCGAGCCGTTCCTGAAGGAGCGCGGGGATGCGATCGATGGCGACGCGTTCCTGGGCCGCGGTATCCCGCTCGCGCAGGGTGACGGTTTGGTCCTCGCGCGTTTGGCCGTCGATGGTGACGCAGAAGGGGGTGCCGATTTCGTCCATGCGGGCGTAGCGTTTGCCGATCGATTGCTTGGCGTCGTACTCGCAGGCGTGGCGGCCGCGGAGCTCGAGGTAGAGCTTTTCCGCGATCTCGGGCAGACCGTCCTTGTTCACGAGTGGGAAGATGCCGCACTTCACCGGCGCCATCTTGGCGTCGAAGCGCAGGTACGTCGGGCTCGCCCGTGATGCGTCCTCCGCATAGCCCTCGCACAGGAGGAGCAGCACCGCGCGCGTGAGCCCCGACGCGGGTTCGATCACGTTCGGGATGTAGCGGCTCTTCGCCTTGATCTCGTCGTCCGGACGGCCCTCGGCCTTGAGCTTGAGCTGGAGCTCCTGGTCGAAATAGTCGAGCTTTTGCCCGGAATGGGTCTGGTGCTGGGTGAGGTCGAAGCTACCGCGGTGGGCGATGCCCTCGAGCTCGCCGAAGTCGGGCGCGGTGAACGGGTACCGGTACTCGATATCCACCGTCATCTTCGAGTAGTGCGAAAGCTCGTCCGGGTCGTGCTCGCGGAAGCGGAGATTTTCGCCCGAGACGCCCAGCGACCGCCACCAACGCATCCGCTCGTGCTTCCAGAACTCGTACCAGGTGCGCGCTTCGTCCGGATGGCAGAACCACTCCATCTCCATCTGCTCGAACTCGCGCGAGCGGAAGATGAAGTTTCGCGGCGTCACCTCGTTGCGGAAGCTCTTGCCGATCTGCGCGACACCGAACGGCACCTTGACGCGTGACGTGTCGAGCACGTTCTTGTAGTTGAGGAAGATGCCCTGCGCCGTTTCGGGCCGGAGGTAGACCTTGTTCGCGTCGTCCTGGATGGCGCCCGCGTGCGACTCGAACATCAGGTTGAAGGCGCGGGGCTCGGTGAGATCACCGCCGCAGGCCGGACAGGGCGCGCCGGGCGCCTGGACTGCGGCGACGAGCTCGAGCAGCCGAGGGAGACCGGGATTTCCGGCGGCGAGCGCGCCTTCGATCGCGGCCAGCGTGGGCTGGAACGCGCGAACCAGCGCCACTCCGGGTGCGAGCTTTTTCGCCTTCTTGTCGGCCCACTGGCGCAGGCGGCCGACGTCGATCGCGCCGCCGCCGCTCTCGTCGAGGCCGAGCGCTTCGGCGAGCGACTTCACCCACTCCGCTTCGCGGAGCATGTCGGCCACGTGATCGGAGCGAAAGAGCTTCTTGCACTGGCGGCAGGTGCTCATCGGGTCGGCGAAGCCGCCGACGTGACCACTCGCCACCCAGGTTTGCGGATGCTGGATGATCGCCGAATCGAGACCCACCATCTCGATCGGGTGACCGTCGGGCCCGATCGGCGGGCACTCGACCATCGTGCGCCACCACGCGTCGCGGATGTTGTTCTTGAGCGCTACACCGAGCGGCCCGTAGTCCCAGAACCCATTGATGCCGCCGTAGATTTCACTCGCCGGGTACACGAAGCCTCGTCTCTTGCAGAGAGAGACGATCTTCTCCATGGTCGTCGGATCGGGCACGGCGGGGCCCGTCTATAGCATGCGCGCCCGGCTTACCAGCCGCCTTCGTCGGGCTTGTCGGCGGCTTTCTTTTCCTCCGGCTTCTTGTCCTCCGCCTTCTTCTCTTCCGGCTTCTTCTCTTCGGCGGCTTCCTCTTCCTTCGTGTCCTCGGCTGCCTGCCCCTCGTCCGAGTCGGGCGCCGCCGGCGGCTCCTTCTCTGCCTTTTTCTCCGGGCAGCCCGTCAGAGCGAAACCCGAGACCAAGCTGACGAACAGGAACGTGAACTTGCGCTGCATGAGGATTGCCTCCGCGGCGAAGCTTACACCACGCCCCTCCCCCGGTCGACGGGCCGCGACTCGGTGTAGGATGCCCGTCGAACGATGGCGCAACGAAGGTTCGTCGTCATCGGCGATGGGGCCGCCGGCCTGTCCGCCGCAGAGGAACTTCGCCGGCACGATACGACGGCGAGCATCGGTGTGTTCACCGAAGAGCCGACGCCGAGTTACTTTCGCGCCGCGCTCACCAATTTTCTACTCGGGGAGCTGCGCGAAGATCAGCTCTGGGCAACGAGCCCCGATTTCTACGAGACGCTCGCGATCCGCCGTGTGTTCGGCCGCGTCGTCGGCATCGACACCCAGCGCTCGATGTTGTGGGACACGTCGAGTCCGACCCCGACGCCCTACGATCGGCTGCTGATCGCCTCGGGCGGGCGACCACGCGCGCCCTCGTTCGACGGAGCGCACCTGCCCGGTGTGATGACGCTCCGCACACTGCAGGACGCGCGCCAGGTGATCGACCACCTCGCGCAGCGGCGAATCGCGCGCGCCGTCGTCCTCGGCGGGGGCGCGCTCGGGCTCGAGTGGGCTCACGCACTGTCGGAACGCAACGCCGCCGTCACGCTGATCGAGCAGGCGCCGCGGCTCTTGCCGCAGGCGCTCGACGAGGTGGCCTCCGATCTGCTCGCGGCCCGGCTGCGCAAGGCCGGAATCGAGGTGTTGCTCGGCGAGCACGTCACGAGCGCGCAGGCGGGGCCGGACGGGTTTCTGCGCGGCGTGTCGACGAACGGTCGCTTCATCGAGTGCGGTTTGTGCGCGGCGGCGCTCGGTGTGGTTCCGGCCACCGAATTTTTGCGCGGTAGCGGCATCGCGCTGTCGGATCGCGGCGCGGTGCTCGCCAACTCGCGCCTGGCAACGAACGTGGCGAACGTGTGGGCGGCGGGAGACGTCGCTAGCGTCGACGGATCGTGCCTCGGCCTGTGGGAGCCCGCACGAGAACAAGGCCGAACCGCAGCACAGAACATGCTGGGCCTTCAGGCCGAGTACCAGCCGGGTGTCCACTATTTCGCGACGCGGCTGTTCGATCTCGATTTCGCGCGGCTCGGGCAGGTGGAACGGGCGCCGGGGCGCGAGCACCTCGTCGACATGCCACGCGGGACGGGGACGATCGCCTATCGAAAGCTCGCGCTCGAAAACGGCAAGCTCGTCGGTGCATTGATGATCGGGGAGCGCGGCGCGCGCGTGCGAGCCGCGGGACGGCGCTACAAGCGGCTGATCGACGAGGCCGTGGACGTGAGCTCGATCCGCGAAAAACTCCTCGATCCGAGCTTCGACATCGAAGGTTTCGTGCGGCAGAACCTACGCCCCGAGCGACCCCGTCGCGCCGCCCCGGCCGCACCCGCGGGGGAGCGAAAGCTACGCGGCACGCAGGTGGTGAACCTCGGGAGTTTGGCCTCGCCGCTCTTGCCCTCCGCACCCGCTGCCGGGGGCACTAACTTTTTCGTCCGTGGCACGAGCGTGCTTCGCGCAACGCCGGCAGCACCGAACATCACCGCTCCCGCCTCCCAGCCGGCGATCAGCCGAACGCCGCCCACGCTCGAAAGCCCGCGCGGGAGCACTCGCGTGCTCTCGATTGGCCTTCATGCCGAAGCGAAACCGCCGGCCCCGCGCTCGGTCGCGCCGCTCGACGCGCGCCTCGACGGACCTTCGGGCAGCGTGCCGATCGCGACCTCGATTTTTTCGATGGGTCGTGGCCCCGACGTCGACCTCGCGCTCGCCGACCCCGCGCTCGGCACGCTCCACGCGCAGATCCTCCGTCAGGGAGACGGGCTCTACCTGTGTGATGCCGGCAGCCGCACCGGGACGTTCCTCAACGGGCGCCTGCTCGCCGGCGCGGAAAGGCTTGCGGACGGCGATCGCGTGCGCTGCGGCCAGACCGAGTTCACGTTCCGCTCTGCCGCGTTCCCGGCGCACGCGCGCGAAGCCACACCGACGGCGAGCGATCTCCAGCTCCGCGTCCACTCCGGGCAGAGCATCGGGCTCTCGTTCGCCCTGCGCGGTGCCGCCGCCGTGATCGGGAGCGCACCCGGCAGCGACATCGAGCTCCGGGATCTTTCGATCGCGCCGGCGCACGCGCGCCTCGAGAAGATCGGCGAGGAGCTCGTCGTCGGCGACCTCGGGAGCGGTCGCGGCACCTTCGTCGGCGGGGCGCCGGTTCCGACGGGCGGGCGCGTGCGGGTTGGCGAGGGAACGTGGATCCGCCTCGGTGCGATCGACCTCGTGCTCGAACGGGGAGCCGTGCTCTCGGCGTCGGTGCTGAGGCCGCGGGCCCGCCTCAGGGTAGACGCGGGGCCGGCGAGCGGGCGGAGCCTCGACATCACCGACGGTGCGCTGGTCGGTAGCGCTCACGGTTCTTCGTTCGTGCTGCCGGAGCTCGCCCCCGCGCACCTCGAGATCGCGCTCCAGGCCGGGCGCTACGTGGCGCGTGACCGTTCGGGCGGTGCGACGTTCAGGAGCGGCACGCCCCTTTCGACGGGGTTCGTCGAGCTTGCCCACGGGGACGTGCTGCTGCTCGGCCGCGGGACGATGCTGCGCTTCGAGGAGGTTCCGTGACCGGCTACGTCGAGGAACTCGCCGCCCGCGTCACCGCGCAGAGCCTGGCCTGCATCGGCTGCAACGACTGCCTGCTCGCCTGCCCGATCCCGGAGTCGCGCACGGTGACGATCGCGGAGCTGAACCGCGCGGTGCGGCTGCCGGTCATTACCGAGCCGCGCGTGATCGAGTTCTTGAACGCCTGCACCCAGTGCAAGCAGTGTGTTCCCGCCTGCCCCGCCGACCTCGACCGCTCGGAAATGGTGCTGGCGAACAAGATCAAGGTCGAAGACGCGGTCCCGAACCACGAGCTCATGCTGCAGGAAGGCGCCTCGGTGCGCCCGTCCGGCTTCTCGCTCGACGGCCTCGCCGGTGGGCTCACCGCTCTCGAGCTCTTCCGCGGCGTTTCGTCGCAGGCGCTCCGCCGGCTGCTCCAGCAGTCGACCCTGCGTCTGGTCGCTCCGGGCGCGGTCCTGGTCGAGGACGGTGACTTCTACGGCCGGCTGGCGGTCGTGCTGAGCGGATCGTTAGTGGTGACGGCGCGGGACGCGCGCGGCGAGCGCCTCTACTTCGTGACGCTGGGGCCGGGTTCGTTCTTCGGTGAGGTGGGTCTGCTCGGGGACTCGCCGGAAGCGTACGGGGCGCTCGGGCGCGAGCCGAGCATCGTGCTCGAGGCGCCGAAGCTCGCGGTGCTCCGCCTGATGGAACAGGCGCCGGCCTTTGCGACCACGCTCGACGGCGTCTACGCACGCCACGGCCTCTTCCACCACGTGAAACGGGGTGGTCTCGGGCGCGCCTCGGACGCCGCGATCGCCGATCTTCTGGCGAGCGCCCGGCTCGAGCTCGTTTCGGCGGGAGACGCGCTCTTCTCGCAGGGGGAGGCGCCGAGTGACTTCTTCCTGGTGAAGAGCGGCTTCCTCCGCGCCATCCGTTCCGACGGTGCGGGAGAGCGCATCCTCACGTACTTTCACGAGGGCGACGTGGTGGGGCTCGGCGCGCTGCTCGAGCGCGAGGCAACCCATGGCTACGGTTGCCGTGCGGTCGGTCGCGCGGAAGTGGTGCGCGTGCCGGGTGCGGTACTTGGTCCGGTGTTCGCGCGCCACGCCGAGCTCTTTGCCGCGCTGTGCGAGAGCGCAGAGACGGAGCAACTCGCCCGTTCGCGCGACGTGGGGGTAAGCCCGCTCGGCGGTCCCCAGTCCTCGTCGAGGAGCTCGGTCAGCCTCGCTGGCGGCCGGGTGCCGTCGTCGGACCGCCCTTCCCTGCCCCGGTCGGCAAGCTACGAGCAGGCATCGCAGGAGCGTTCGCTGGCGGGCGGTCGAGCGCCGCTCGAAGCGGGCGTCCTCGTCGAGGAAGGCCTCGCCAAGGGCCGCGACGTGCTCGTCGTCGACCAGAATCTATGCACGGGCTGCGGCAATTGCATCGACGCGTGCGAGCGGCGTCACGGCACCAGCCGACTCCAGCTCCGCGGCCTTCAGGTCGAAAACTACATGTTCCCGACCGCCTGCCGCCACTGCGCGGACCCGACCTGCCTGCTCTGCAGCGTGAACGGCATCGTCCGCCTTCCGAGCGGCGAGATCCAGATCGTGGAGGACAACTGCATCGGGTGCGGCGCCTGCGCCGAGCGCTGCCCCTACGGCAACATCAGCATGCACGCCGTGAACCAGAAGCCGCGCGGCTTCTTGCCCAGCCTGTTCGACTTTCTGGTCCGCGGCGCGCCTCGTGAGCAGGCCCTGCTCGCGCTGGATCCGAAGGTCGAGCGGGTGGCGGTGAAGTGCGATCTCTGCGCGGGGCACGAGGATCATGCTTGCGTGACGGCTTGTCCGGTGGGGGCGAACTTTCGCGTCGACCCGGGAGACCTGGTCAGCAAGCGGTCGCGAGCATGAGCGGGCCGCGTCTGACGCGACCGCGCCGCTTGCTCGAACGGCACGTGCCCTGGTTCTTGCTCTCGGGCCTCGCCGCCGGCTCCGTGCTCGCGCTCGCGCTGGCGCTGGATCAGGGATTTTTCGCGGAGTTCGAAGGGCTTTCGTCGATCCTGCGCGGCTACACGCTGCCCGGGGTGGCGTTCGGCGTGGCCGCCGTCGTCGCGTGCATCGCGAGCTTCGCCTACGCCCTCCGCAAACGTTCGCTGCAGGAGCGGTTGCCCTTCGGGCGCGCCACGCTCGCAGCGTGGCTTTGGTCCCACCTTTACCTCGGGATATTGGCGGCGGTCCTCGCCGTCGCCCACGCGGGGTACGGCAGCATCAGTTTCGAGCCGTCGTCGGGCAAGGCGGCGCTCGCGCTGCTGCTGCTCCTGGTCGCGAGCGGCACGCTCTGGCGCCTGATCTACGTCCTCGTACCGCCGAGCGCCGCCCGCGACGTGGGGAACTATTCGGAAGGGGCGAGCCGCGCGCGCTCGGAAGCGTGCCTGGTCGAGATCGAAAAGATCGCCGCAGGGGCTTCGCCTCGCTTTCGCGAACTCACGACCTGGGTACTCGGCGCGACGCCGGCACCGGCGGGCCTCGAGCAAGCGCTTGCTTCCCTGCCACCGGACGAGGCGCCCGCTTTTCGCGAACTTGCCGAACTCGCCCAGCACCGCCGGGAAGCGATCGATCGCGAACGACGACAGCGGCGCTACCTGCGCATCCTCCAGGGGCTGCGCATCGCCCACGTGCCGCTCGGGCTCGCGCTGTTTCTCGCCGTGCCGGTCCACGTGGTGCTCGCCTACGACCTTCCGGCACGGTTCCTGGAACCGAAGGCCATGCTCGGCGCGACGCTCGGCGGTTTCGAGCCTGCATCGCGATGCGCGAGCTGCCACGCCGACATCTACCGCGCGTGGAAGACGAGCATGCACGCACACGCCATGCAGAGCCCGATCATGATCGCGCAGACGAATCAGGTCGCACGCCGCGTGCTCGCCGGCGCGGCGAGTCCCGACCCCGCCGAAGTGTGCGTGGCCTGTCACGGCCCGATCGGGACGCTGGTCACCGATGGCAACACGCTACCTCTACCGGCCGGCCCGCTCGCGGATCGCGAACTCATCGACGAGGGCGTTTCGTGCGCCGTCTGCCACCAGTGGCAGGGCTCATCGCACACCGCCTCGGCCGGGCTCACCGGCTTTCAGGACGGCCTCGTGCCCGGCCGCACCGTTTTCGGTCCGTTCGGCGACGCGGTGGGGAACGCCTTCCACCGGAGCGAGAAGGGCGCCGTGTTCGCGAAGCCGAGCACGCTTTGCCAGAATTGCCACTCGGTGGAGCTCGATCGAAACGGCGACGGCGCGTTCGAGCGCGGGCAAGACCTCGTGCTGCAGACGCTGTACGAGGAGTGGGAAGCGTACGCGAAGAACGGCGGTCCCGAGTGCGTGGACTGTCACATGCCGGTCGTCCGGCAAAAGGGTCGTGCAGCGGGCTCGGCAATCGTCCCCTTCGAACAGGACGGCGAAGCGCCTCCACGCAGGCTCCGCGATCACGCCTTCGTCGGCGTCGACTATCCGCTCGACCACCCCGCCGTGCGCGACGCAACGCGACCGAAACGTGAGGCGTTGCTCGCCGGCGCCGCGCGGCTGGCACTCGCGCCCGGAAGCGTCCAACGCCGCGCCGACGCCGTCGCCTTCACGGTCACGGTCGAGAATGCCGGTACCGGGCACAACTTGCCGGGCGGCTTCGCGTTCGTACGGCAAATGTGGCTCGAAACCGTGGTGCGGGGCGAAGGCGGCACCGTCCTCGCTTCGTCGGGTGTGGTCGCGAGCCCTGCCGACGACCTCTGCGACGCGAGCGTCGTGGACGATCGAGTGAGTCCCGTGCTGCCGTTCGTGCATGGTTGTGCTCGCTCCGATCCGTCACTCGTGAACTTCCAGCAGATGCTGGTCGATCGGGTGGAGATCCTGCGTGACGCCGGAGGGGCGGCCGTGAAGGGAGCTCGCGGCGAGAACCTGCTCGCTCGCGCGAGCGGCTCGAAGGAGGCGGTGATCCAGGAGCTCACGGGCGGGCCCGTCCCGCGTACGCGGCCGGCGACCGGAACACCCACCCCGCCGCTCACCCCCGGAGAGACTGGTAGCTACCCCTACGTCCTCGCAGTTCCGGCGGGGAGCGTGGTGAAAACGGTCGACGTGCGACTCCTCTTCCGCGTGGCGGCGCCGTACTTTCTCCGCGCGCTCGGCAGCGGGCAGGCCAAGGGCGAGCGGGTGCGCCTCGCGGAGCTCACCGGCGCCCTCGAAGTGACGGAAATGGCGAAGGCGACGGCACCCGTCGGGGCTCGACCCTAGCTCGCGGGCGCCCCGCGGAAATCGGCCGTTCTAAGGGCGGGAGGTTTGACGACACTGGACGCCCGAGGCACGCTCAGAAGGCTTTTGGGCCGGATGTTGTTCATGCGCCTTCCGCGTCGCCTACTCGGAACCATCGCCCTCGGGGTGCTCGGTTGTTCGGCTCCCGAAGCGCGTGACTTTACTGCACCGCCCGGCAGCGGCGGGTCCGCGGGGAGTGCGGGCCTCGCGGGGGAGGCAGGCAAGGCGGGTGCCGGCATGGGCGGAGCCGGGACGGGCGGCACGGCCGGTGCCGGCGCGGGCTCGGGAGGAACCGCGGGCACCGCGGGCACGAGCGGCATGGCAGGTGCCATGGCGTGCGAGATGGTCGCGCCCGGCGCGGCCCCACTCCGGCTTCTGACCCACGTCCAGTACGACAACACTGTCGCCGATCTGCTCGGCGACACCACCGGGCCGTCGAAGACCTTCCCCGCCGAAAACGAGGTCGCCGGCTTCCGAAACAACGTGGCCGCAAACCAGGTGAACCCGCGGCTGGTCGAGGGGTATCAGTCCGCCGCCGAAGCGCTGGCCACCGCGGCCGTCGGGGGCGATCTCCAGGCGCTCGCGCCGTGTGCGGACAGCGCCGGCAGCGTCGACTGCGGGCGCGCCTTCATCGTCGCCTTCGGTGAGAGGGCATTCCGGCGCCCGCTCGACGAGGCCGAGGTGACTATTTTCGAGACCCTGTTCACGGCCACGCTGCCGCAGGGCTACTCGAAGGCGATTGAGCTCACGCTGCGGGCCGTCCTGCAGTCCCCGCAGTTCATCTACCGCGTGGACGCCGAGCGCGCGGCCACGCCGGAAACGGGCGCCATCGCGCTCGGGCCGTACCAGCTCGGCGCCCGGCTCGCCTTCTTCCTCACGAACTCGACGCCGGACGCGGATCTCCTCGCCGCAGCCGCCGCCGGCGAGCTCGCCACGGACGCCCAGGTGGAAGCCCAGGCTCGGCGCCTGATCGAGACCCCCCGCGCGCGAGCGATGGCCTCCGACTTCATGATGCAGTGGCTCGGCATGAGCCGCCTCGACGGCGCCGCCCGCCAGGCGAGCGACGTGACCGCGGGCCCGACCGAGCTCGTGCCGGACTGGAAGGCGTCACTGGCTGCGTTCCTCGAAGACGCCGTGTTCACCGACGGTCACATCGAGAACCTGTTCACGTCGCCGAAGCTCTTCGTCACCCCGGCCCTGGCGACGCTCTATGGCGTGCCGGCGCCGACCGCCGGCGTCGCCCCCGTCGACCGCCCGAACGAACGCTACGGGCTCCTCACGCAACCCGCGTTGATGGCGCTCCTCGCGCACGCCGACCAGAGCGCCCCCGTGCTCCGCGGCGCGTTCGTGCGCGAACGGGTGATGTGCGTGGACGTGGAGCCACCGCCGCCCGATGTGAACGCCAACCCCCCCGCGGTCGACCCCACGGCGACCACGCGCGAGCGCTTCCGCCAGCACACGGCCGATCCGGGCTGCGCAGGCTGCCACGTCTTGATCGACGGCATCGGCTGGGGCTTCGAGAAGTTCGATCAATTCGGTCGTTACCGCGAGCTCGAGAACGGCCTCGCCATCGACACGACCGGTGAGGTCGTGGAAACGGGTGATCCAGAGCTCGACGGGCCGCTCGCCGGAGTCTCTGACCTCGCCGCGCGCATCGCGACGAGCAGTCGCGTGAGGGATTGCCTCGCCACCCAGTGGTACCGCTACGCGATGGGGCGGGTCGAGGACGAGGCCGACGCATGCAGCGTGGCCGACGTGCAGAAACGTTTCGCCGACAGCGGCGGGAGCTTCCGCGAGCTACTCGTCGCGATCGCGCTGTCGGAAGCATTTCGCTACCGCCCCGCGATGGAGGACCCGTGAAGCCGCGCCGCATCGATCGCCGCCATTTCCTCCGCGCCGCGACCGGCGCCGCGGTGGCGCTGCCGCTCCTGCCGTCGCTCGGCGCGAAGGGAGCCCCGCCGCCCGCTCCCAAGCGGCTGGTCACCATGTACACGCCGAACGGCCAGATCCACGACGCCTGGTGGCCGACGTCGGGTGGCGAGACCGATTTCGTCCTGAACGAGATCCACACGCCGCTCGCCGCGCACCGGGACCGGCTGACGCTGCTTCGCAACCTGGATCTAAAGTCGGCGGGCGGCGGACCCGGTGGCCCCCACCAGCGCGGCATCGGCACGCTCTTCACCGGGCAACAACTCCAGGCCGGCGACTTCGTCGACGGCTGCGGCTCGCACGCCGGCTGGGCCAACGGCATCAGCATCGATCAGGTGGTCGCGAACCTTCAGCTCGACACGCCGTACAAGAGCCTGGAGCTCGGGGTCCGGGCCACCGAAAATGACGTGCAGGGGCGCATCGCCTACGCGGGGCCCGGCCAGCCGCTCCCGCCGATGCTCGAGCCGCTCGACCTCTACAATCGCATCTTCCGCGATCTCGTGGTGCCCGACGATCCCGGCACGCCGCCCCCCGTCGATCCGCTGATCGCCGAACGGCAGAGCGTGCTCGACGCGGTGCGCAAACAGCTGACGCAACTCGAAACCAGGGTCTCGAACGAAGACAAGATGCGACTCGAGGCGCACGTCACGCTGATCCGCGACATCGAGCGAAGGCTCGCGGGCACGATCGTGGAGTGCGAAAAGCCGGACGAACCGATGAAGCTCGACCCGGTGAGCGAGGTCGACATGCCGGTCATCGCCGAGCTCGAGATTGACCTCTTGGCGGTGGCGTTTGCCTGCGACCTCTCGCGCGTCGCAAGCTTCGAGATCTCGACCGGTCTGAACCGGATCCGCTACCCGTGGCTCTCCAGCCTGGGTGAGGGGCATCCGCTCTCGCACATGCCACCGACCGACCCGGACGCGCGGGCCCAGCTCGTTGCGCGGGCCCAGTGGCACACGGGGCTGATCGCGCGCCTGTACGATCGCCTGTCCCTCATCCCGGAAGGTGAAGGCACGGCCGCCGACAACACGCTGCTCGTCTGGTGCTCGGAGGTGAGCGAAGGCAACGTCCACTCGCACACCAACATGCCCTTCCTGGTCATGGGCGGCGGCTGGCATTTCCAGACCGGTCGCTACCTCGACGCGGCGAAGGCGTCGCACGTCGACCTCTTGGTGACGATCCTGAACGCGCTGGGCGTCGAGACCGACACCTTCGGATTGCCCGAATTCTGCACCGGCCCGCTCGCCGTGCTCACCTGACCGCTCCGCGCCCGGGCATCGACAAGCGCCCGCCTCGTCATTAGGTTCGGGGCATGCCGAGTCCAGGCGGTTCTCTGCCACCTCCGCCCCCGACCGCGCCGAACCCCGGCGGGGGGCAGCGTCCCAGTCTGAAGAGCTGGGCGTTCATTGCGCTCGCGCTGGCGATCTCCTGGGGCGTCGGTCAGCTCGCCAACCGCGAGGAACCGCGACCTTCCATCCCCTACTCCACGTTCTTCAAGGCCGTTTCGGACAAGCACGTGGAGAGCGTCAGCATCACCGGCCAGCTGCTCACCGGCAAGCTCGTGAAGCCGACGAACCTCGACGGCATGCCGATCCAGACGTTCAGGACCTACCTCCCCGCCCAGGAGGATCGGGATCTGATGCCGCTCCTCCGAACCAACAGCGTGCGGGTCGACGTCAAGAGCGAGGAGCAGCCGTTCCTGGTGCAGATCGTGGTCTCGCTCCTGCCGCTGATCCTCATCATCGGCGTGTGGACGTTCCTGTCCCGCCGCACGGCCAACATGATGGGGTCCGGCGGACCGTTCGGGGCCATGCGCGGGCGCTCCCGCCGTTTCGAGAAGTCCACCGACGTGAGCGCCAAGTTCGAGGACGTGGCGGGCCTCAAAAGCGCCAAGCAAGATCTCGAAGAGATCGTCGAGTTCTTGAAGGAGCCGGAGCGATTTCGGCGCCTGGGGGGCAAGGTGCCCCGCGGCGTGCTCTTGGTCGGGCCGCCCGGCACGGGCAAGACGCTGCTTGCCCGCGCCGTCGCCGGCGAAGCAGGCGTGCCGTTTTTCTCGATCAACGGCTCCGAATTCATCGAGATGTTCGTCGGCGTCGGCGCCTCGCGCGTGCGCGAGCTGTTCGCAGAAGCGAAGAAAGTCGCCCCCGCCATCGTCTTCATCGACGAGATCGACGCGGTCGGGCGCTCGCGCGGTGCGGGGCTCGGCGGCGGACACGACGAGCGCGAGCAGACGCTGAATCAGCTCCTGTCGGAAATGGACGGTTTTTCCCGCAACGATCTGACCGTGGTGCTGGCGGCCACCAACCGCCCGGACGTGCTCGACTCGGCGCTCCTCCGCCCCGGCCGTTTCGATCGGCGCGTGGTCATCGACCGACCCGAGCTCCCTGCCCGGCGCTCGATCCTGGACGTGCACACACGCGGCAAGCCGCTCGCGGCCGACGTCGACCTCGACGAGGTCGCCCGCAACACGCCCGGGTTCTCCGGCGCCGACCTGGCGAACCTCGCCAACGAAGCCGCGCTCGCCGCGACGCGGCGGGGCGTCGACGCGATCACGATGAGCGACTTTCGGACCGCGTACGACAAGATCGTCCTCGGTGACCCGCGCGAGACCAAGCTCGACCCGGCCGAGCGGGGTCGCGTCGCCGTTCACGAGGCGGGCCACGCGGTCGTTGCGCACTTTTCGCCGGAAGCCGAGCCGCTCCAGCGCGTCAGCATCATCCCGCGCGGCATGGCACTCGGCGTGACGCAGCAGAGCCCCGCCGCCGACCGCCACATGCTCACCGAGCCGCAGCTCCGCGACACGTTGCGCGTGCTGCTCGGCGGCTATGCGGCGGAACGCGAGGTCTTCGCCAACGTCTCATCCGGCGCGGAGAACGACCTCAAGCGAGCGACGGACATCGCGTTCAACATGGTCGCCCACTACGGGATGAGCCAGGCGATCGGCCCCGTCTACCACGAGCACAAGACCGAACACCCGTTCCTCGGTCAGGTGCTCGCGAGCGAAGGCCAGACCAGCGACGCCACCGTGCACCTGATCGAAAGCGAAGCCCGCCGCATCCTGCACGAGGCGCTCGAGAGCAGCCAAAAGACGTTGGCAGGGCAGCGGGCGGTCCTCGATCGCCTGGTCGCGAAGCTGCTCGAGAACGAGACGCTCGAGAAGGCGGACCTCGCGGTGCTACTCGGTCCCGGCGCCGCGCGGCCCAGCCGCAGCGAGACCGTGGCGCTGTCTTGAAGCGCGTCCGCGCGCTCGTTGCTCTTGCGCTCGCGGTCGCCGCGCTGGCGGTGTTCGGATTTCCGGGGACCGGAGAGAGCGACCCGAAGCGGAAGAAACCAGGGCGAACACCCAAACCCACCGTCGCCTCGGTGTGGAGCGGTGGCGCGGCGTGTGCGGAGCTCCTCGCCGGCGGCAAGGCCCCGCGCGCGCCAGGGGTCGCGCGCATCGGTGCCTGGAACCTACACTGGTTTCCCGACGGCAGCCCGGGGGAGCGCGCGGCAGACGAAGCGACGGATCTCGACTGGATGTCGTGCGCGATCGCCTGGCTGCGCGTCGACGTTCTCGCAATTTCCGAGATCAAACACGGCGAGCGCGCCGCAGCGGCGCTGGAGCAGCTCCGCACCAAGCTGTCGTCGCTCACCGGCGGACGCTGGCTCGTCGTGCTCGACGATTGCCCGCGCGGGGCGTCGCAGCACGTCGGTCTCCTCTACGACGAGCGGCGAGCCCGCCTCGGCAAGACGGAAACGCTCGGGATGCTGAATCCGCACGGCACGCCGTGCAAGGACCAGCTTCGGCCGGGTCTCGCCGGGACGTTCAAGTTCACGGGCGGGCTCGACCTTGCCGTGGTGGCGACTCATCTGAAGAGCGGCAGCGAACGGCGCGCGATCGAGCTCCGATCTCGGTCGTTCGAGGCGTTCGGCGCTGCAGCAGCGGCAGCCCAGGCACTGGCCGACGGCGATCGGGACGTGCTCGTGATCGGCGACATGAACAGCATGGGGTGCGAAAAGTGCTCGCCCAAGATCGCCGCCGTCGAAGAACTCGGGACGATCGATCGCGCTCTCGCCGCCGGGAAGCCGGCCCTGCGCCGCCTCGATGCGGCGCCACACTGCTCGCACCACTACTCTGGAAAAGCGACGCTCCTCGATTGGGCGGCAGCGAGCGATCTTACCGAACTCCCGGCAGGGCGCGCGCTCGCCGTCTCCGGCTACTGCGCGGAACTTGCCTGCTCGGGTCGGGAACCGCCACGAGAGCTGCGCCGCCTGAGCGACCACTGCCCGATCTACGTCGACATCACCGATGTGGATCGGGACGACGAACCTCGCTAACCTCCGAAGCCCATGCCACGGCATTTCCTGGTGAAGAGCGAGCCGTACAAGTACGCCTTCGCGACGCTGCTCGAGGACCGGAAAACGACCTGGGACGGCGTCCGGAACTTCGAAGCGCGAAACAACCTCCGAGCGATGGCGCTCGGGGATCTCCTGCTTTTCTACCATTCGAACGAGGGCAAGGCCGTCGTCGGGGTGGCCAAGGTCGTGCGCACGGCCTACGCGGATCCGACGGCGAAGGACGGTGATTGGTCGGTGGTCGACATCGCACCGGTGAAGGCACTCGCGGTTCCGGTTCCGCTCGACGTCATCCGCGGCGACAAGAAGCTCGCGGAGATGCAACTCCTTCGCCGGTCGCGGCTCTCGGTCGTGCCCGTCACGCCGGACGAATTCAAGCGCGTGCTCGAACTCGGCAAAACCGCGCTGTGACGAAACGCCCCGAACGGGCGCTAGAGCGTATCTCGCAACCCGCCGAGAAAGAGCGAAGCTCTAGCCGCCCTCGGCTGGCTTCACTTCGCGCTGTTCTTTCATCTCGATCAGCGTGGAGAGCGCTTCGATCTCGCGTTTGGTCTGGATCTCGCGCTGCCGGAGCTGCTTCAGGTCGGCCTCGACCTTGCGAACGTCCGCTTCGGTCTCCCTCAGCGCATCCCGGAGCCTGTCGCGTTCGCCCTTCAGTGTCTCGAGCTCGATCGGCACGTAGAGTTCCTCTTTTTCTCCAAACGACGGTCGGACGCTTCACTACATCAATCGCCGAAAAACCCCAAGCCCACCTCTACAACTTGGTGTGAACCTGTGGACAACAAATTTCACGATTCAGCATGATTTAGGCTTGATCAGTGACCCGCGAGCACTTATGGTGTGACTCGAAGCTCGCGGCACATCTGCTCGCGGGTGACACGTTTCGCAGAAGGTTGCAGGGACGCCGCAGCGGGCGTCGTTCGGGCTGGTTGCTGAGCCACCTCGGACGATGTTCGGTGCCGTTCGCGCATGGCCGGCTTCGTCGAAGGCGGTTCGTTGCGCGGATGAAAAATCCGTCGTGGTGCTCCTTTCGGGGAGCCTGCGGGCGTGACCCTTGGGTCTCGCTTCCCTGCGGCTGGAAGGCACCCCGGCTCCACCGGTCGTTCGTCCGTTCGCGCGGACGGGCGGCGGCAGCCTCGGCGGTTCTCCCGTGCGGTTGGCGCTTCCACGCCCGCCTGCAAGAGAGGGTTCGCGACACCGGGTGCCCGTGACCGGCTTGCTCTGGGCCTCCGTGCAGCCATGCACGTGCTCGGACGGCCGGCTCGGCTTCTCGGGTGACGGCCTCGGCTCCACCCGTGAACCTGCACGCCTCTCGAGGGCATCGCTCGCGCGGGCAACCGTGCGGACGCGCAGGGCAAACGATTCACCAGCGGGTGTGCTCGGGTTTCACGTCGATTGCAGAAGTCGGCGAGCAGTGTCCGGCGCGTGAGCTCCGTTGCGGTTGTGGCCGTACCGGGTCAAAGGCGCCTCAGCCCAGCGAGGGTCACTCCGCGCTGGGTGAACGGCACTGCGGCTTGCACAGCGATGTGCGGGCGGGCGCCTCCGGGTGCTCATCGTCGGCGGAAGATGCTCCTCGTTCGCGCTGTTCTCTCCCGCCGGTCACGCGGCGGGCAAGGGCATCGCGGCGTGGGGCCCCGTGGGAACGTCGTCGCCGCAAGGCCGTCGGACCTGCGGAGCCCAGGAGCATCAGACATTCGCTGGGCGCGCGTCACGCCGGAAGAGAACGCCGGAGCGACGGGCAACCAGCGGGTGAAAGTGGGTGAAGCGGCGTGAAACGCGACACCTGCCGGCTTCGGTGTTCACCACCGCTGCCGGCAACCGACGCGAAATCCGGGTGCTGATCTTTGACAAGTGGGTTGCACGCTCTCGATCGACGGGTCCACTGCCCGGTGGGTGCTCCGCAAGGAGTCGCCAACCGGATGGGGCCCGGGTGAGGCTGCGCGAAATCCTCGACGGGGTCGCGCGGTGACGCCCGGGCAATACGGCCCGTTCTGCCAAAGGTTCACGGCCGACGGCCGCGGACCGGTAGCTGCTCGCGGCAACGTGAGTGCGGTATCGACGAGCGAGGCGCTTTGGGCCCTGGCTGCCCCGCATCCCTAAGACGGATGCGGGACGCACCGTGGCCCTGGGCAAGCGGGTTGCTCCTCACGGAGTCGAGCCCTCCCGAGCACTTGGAGCGCGCGGGAGCGGTGCCTGCCTGCCGACATGAAAGCGTCAGAGATCAGTGGCATGGGTATCGGGCTCTCTCAGCCGACGGCGCAGAGGGTCCCCGCGCGCGCGGCGTTTTCGTCGCGCAGAGCCCTTCTGGGGCGAGCCGCAACCTTTCGCACGACTGATCGAAGCTGGCGAACGCCAACACCGTCGCCATCTGCCGGGGCCGAGCGAGCGCGAACTTTGCTGGTCCCAGCGCGGAAACCCTCCTTCGTCGTCAATGATGCCTCGATCTCCGGATCGAGGAGCCGGTGAGAGTCTCGGCAGGCGGCGCGATGGCGCCCACCACCGGCAAGCAGCTTCCGCGAGGGCGGCTCGGGAAACCGACGCCGCCCTCGCGTTATTTTGTGGCCTCGGGGACCAACGTCCCGCCTGCCGCAACGGTGAAACGGCGTCGCACGACGGCGCCGGCCGAGCCGCTCGGCGAAAGCAGGTGGTCGACGGTGCTCTTGGCGCTGTCCGCCGGCCCGGTCTCTACCCGTTCGACCAGCGTGCCCCGCTCGAGCGCGAGCTCGATGCGCAGCCGATACACCACACCAGGCGCCCGATCGAGAGGCTCGACCCGCGCCGTAGGGTGCGAGCCGGCACGAACCCAGCCGTCGTTCAGCTGAACGCGATACGTCACGGTGGAGGAGCGGCCCCGGACGACCGCCTCCTCTTCCTCGAGCGTGACCCGCTCTCGAGGTGCATCGGGCCCGCGCGCCGTCACTCCGCGTAGTCGCCGCCCGGCGGGGGCGCCACGACTCCATGTTCGGGTTCGGCGGGCGCTTCGTCCTTCGCCGGGGCGTCGGCCGTGCGGGGCTCCGGCGGGTGGACGAAACGAGGCAGTGATTCCGGCTTGCACCCGGGGCTGAAGCCGCTCGCATCGAACTCGTCGGACGTGCTCCCGCTCCTCTCTTTCCCCTCGAGGTCGGTGTAGACCACTTCGACGCGAACGGAGCGCTGGCCCGCGCGCGCCGGCGAGCAGTAGGCAACGAGATAGTACTTCGCGTGGAGCGCCGCGACCTTCGCGCCCGCCTCCTCGAACGCGATCGGGAGCGCGTCGCCGTCCTGGGCGTGGACCACGCCGTCCGGCAGAAAATCGAGGTGACCGCTGTCCGGTCCGATCACGACGCCGATCACCTCGTTCTTCGTCGAATACAGCGCCTCCGACACCGCGTCCTCGCTGACGCGGCCCGCGAGATCCGGCCCGCGAGCAAAGACGACGAGCGTGCCGAGCTTGATCGGCTTGCCGCTCTTTCTGGCATCGAGAGCGGCGAGGGCCAGGGTAATGGCTCCGTTCAGGTTGCGCGAGGCATCGCGCGACTTGATGCGGGTGAGCTCCGGGACGGCGACCCGCGTCGCACCGCGGGGGAAATCGCCCACCGTGAGCAGAGTCGGCCCGCCGTCGTAGGCACGAACGCGCACCGGAACGTTCGGAACGACTTTCCGCAGAAACGCTTCGGCGGCCTGCGCGTGGAGCTCACGCTGGTCGGGAGCCGGATCGTTGCTGAGGTCCATCAGCAGGAGGACCTCCTGATCGGTCACCGTTTCGGTCGGGAGCAACGTGCGACCGATCTGCTTGGGCGACAGGAGCTCACCATTTTCGTAAACCTTGAAATGCTTGGGTTCGAGGTTCGTCACCGGCTCGTTACCGTCCGTCACCTCGACGTAGACGGCGACGTTCGACGGCTTCTGCACGCTCACGTCGACCGTTTCGACCTGGATGCCACCGAGCAGACTGCAACCGAGTGACATCAGCGCAACGAGCGGCGCGAGCAACCGAGCGAACGGTCTCATTCCCACACCGTGCGCCCAGCCCGCGCGTCGTCGATCATTTCCTTCATGCGAAAGGAGATGTTCGACGGCAGCTCGGCCTCGGCGAAGTAGCGAACCTCGAGGATTTCGAGCGGGTTCTTCGGCGCCTCGACCGGCTCGCTCACTTGGGCATCGACGACGACGGTAACCGCGTGGAAGCGGGGGTCACGATCGGGGTCGGAATAGACGCCGATCAAGCGCCCGAGCGACGAGACTCTGGCGCCCGTCTCCTCCGACACCTCGCGCGTGAGGGCGCTCCGGAGCGTCTCCCCCCATTCGAGCGTCCCACCCGGGAGCGCCCAATCTCCGGTGTCACCCCGACGAATGAGCAGGATGCGGCCGTCCGTCGTGCGGGCAACGGCGACGACCCCTACGACCGGCCGGCGTAGCAGGTGACGGAGGATCTCCTTCGTGAGACCGAAGAGCGCACGGGGGATTTTCACGGTGATCAGCATGCCGTGTTCCGAGCCCGGTGTCGCGGGGAAGGCCGCTCGTGCTATTCCGGGCGGCCGGGCGTGAAAGCGTTGGTGCTCGTTCCCCTCGTTCTCTCGGGGTGCCTGGCGCGAGGCGAGCCACCCGGCGCGGAGGAGCGCCCGAGCGCGCACGGAGTCGTGACGGCAGGCAAGCCCGATCCGACGCCGCTCGCACCGGGGTCGGCTCCGGCCTCGCCGGGGTCGATCGTCGACGCGCTGCCGTTCACGCCGACGGGAGAACGCGCGGCGAGCGTCGCCTGGCGTACGTGGATCTATACCGATGTCGGGCCCAATCGCACGCGCTACGGCTACCTCAGGGCGGGCGCGACCTTCGACGTGCGCGGGCCGGCGATCGAGAACGACGGCTGTCGTGGCGGCTGGTATCGCGTGAATCCCCGCGGGTTCGTCTGCATGGGTCTCGGTGCGACGCTCGACCTCCAGCACCCGGTCGTGGTCGCCTCGAGCCGGCGAGCGACGCGCGGTGAAGGCCTTCCCTACCTCTATGCGCTTTCCAACGAGACCGCGCCGCTCCTCTACTTCCGCTTGCCGTCCGCACGCGAGATGCGCGAGTCCGAGGGTGACGTCTCGTCCCGCACGGCGATCCTTCGCGAGCGCCTGCGCGGATCGCTCGACGCACTGCTCACGCCGGAGCCACCCCCGGATTTCTTGCTCGGAGGCACGAAGCTCACCAAGCCCCACGGCGTGACGATGGCGCTTCGCTACGCGTATCACGCCGGTGCCGCGAACCCGGAGAGCGGCTTTGCGGTCGCCCGGACCTTCGACTGGGAAGGTCGGCTCTTCGGCCTCACCACAGAGCTCGACATGATCGCGCTCGATCGCACGAAGCCGGTCGTGCCGAGCGCGTTTCGGGGCGTCGCGCTCGGCGAAGGCGACGATCTTCCGGTCGGCTTTTCGATGCCACACGTCGCGGTGCGCTACGGCCGGGGGCCGGGAGACACGCTCATGCCGATCGGCAAGCTCGGCCGCCGCGAGATCGTGATGCTCACCGGCGAGCGGTTTCCGCACGGCGTGATGGAGGCGAAGGACGGCACGTTCGTGCCGGAGTCGACGCTCCGCCTCGTCCCCCGTCGCACGTCTTTTCCGAGCTTTGCCACCGGCGATCGCAAGTGGGTCGACGTGTCGGTGAAGGACCAGTCGCTCGTTGCGTACGTCGGACGACGACCGGTGTACGTGACGCTCGTCAGCACCGGCCGCTCGGGCATGGCCGACCCGGAAAAGACGGATGCCACCGTGCGCGGGAGCTTCATGATCTATCAGAAGGACGTGAGCTCGACGATGGACGGCAACGAAGACCGCGCGGACTCGTTCAATCTCCACGATGTGCCTTTCGTGCAGTATTTCCACAAGGGCTACGCCCTTCACGGCACGTACTGGCACGACGAGTTCGGCAAGGCGCGAAGCCACGGCTGTGTGAACCTCGCGCCGGCCGACGCCGCCTGGCTCTTCGAATGGACGGACCCGACGGTGCCCCCCGAATGGCACGGCGTGCTCAACAAGGAGCGCGGCACGGTCGTCCTCGTCAGGTACTGATCTCGCGCTTGCAAGAAAGGGCGAACCGGGCTCTCTTGGTCCCATGGCTGGACCATCGCTCGGTCTCCTGGATCTGCTGAAGCGGGCCCTTTCGGTGGGTGCTCAGGAAGTTCGCCTGTTGCCCGGCCGGCGGACGATCGTCGTGCTCCCGCAGGGCGAGAGCGAAGTGAAAGGCGACCCGCTCACGCCGGAGCGAATCGACGAACTCATCGCTCCGGTGGTGACGCCGCTCGCGCGACGCGGGCTGTCCTCGGGCTGGGCAGAGTGGGATTTCGACCTTCCCGGCAAGGGTCCGGTCCGTGCCTGCGGCGAGATGAAGGTCGGTCTGCTCCACGTTTCCCTGTTCCTCGACCGCTGCAACGGCGGCGCCGGCGCCACCGCTGCCGCCCCGGAGCGAGCCCCGCAGATGCCCCCGGGTCCGCCCCCGTCACTCGAAGCGGACATCGACACGCGCGCGGCCAAGTTCGAAACGGTGCCTCCAGCTCCGCCGAATCGCCTCGCTTACGACAACGTTCTTAGCACCGGGTCGACGGCGGAGATGGACCGCCTGCTCCTCGTCATGCTCGAGAAGAAGGCCTCGGATCTTCACCTCTCCACCGGTGCGCCGCCGATGCTGCGCGTGGACGGCGAAATGGCACCGATCGCCGGCCAGCCGGCGCTGAGCGCCGAAGCCCTGCAAAAGATCCTGCTTCCGATCGTTCCGCCCCGCAATCGCGAAGAGTTCCAGAACACGCACGACTCGGACTTTGCCTACGAGCTAGCGGGCAAGGCGCGTTTCCGCGTGAACATTTTCGTCGATCTGCACGGCATGGGCGCCGTCCTGCGCGTGATCCCGAGCAAGATCCTGACCGTCGAGGACCTCGGTCTACCGAAGGAGCTGTTGACGCTCTGCGCGCTGCCGAAGGGGCTCGTTCTGGTCACCGGCCCCACCGGCTCCGGCAAGTCGACCACGCTGGCCGCGCTCGTCGACTACATCAACCGAACGCGAGCAGCCCACGTCATCACGATCGAGGACCCGGTCGAGTTCGTCCACCCGAACAAGAAGTGTCTGATCAACCAGCGCCAGGTCGGCGAACACACCGAATCGTTCAAGCGGGCGCTGCGAGCGGCGCTGCGCGAGGATCCGGACATCGTGCTATTGGGCGAGATGCGCGATCTCGAAACCGTGTCGATCGCGATCGAAACCGCGGAAACCGGCCACCTGGTGTTCGGCACTCTGCACACGTCCTCGGCACCCTCCACCATCGACCGCATCATCGACCAGTTCCCGCCCGAGCAGCAAAATCAGATCCGGGTGATGCTCTCGACCAGCCTCCGCGGCGTGATCTGCCAGATGCTGTGCAAGAAGATCGGGGGCGGCAGAGTGGCGGCGCTCGAGGTCATGTTCGCGGTGCCGGCGATCGCGAACCTGATCCGTGAGCAAAAGATCTTCCAGATCCCCTCCATCATGCAGACCGGCCGCAAGCTCGGCATGGCGCTGATGAACGACAACCTGCTTCGGCTGGTGAAGGAAGGCGTCGTGGCACCCGACGAGGCGCTCGGGAAGAGCAATGACCGCGCCACCTTGACCACGATGTTCCAGCAGAACAACGTGCCGGTGCCCCAGATCCAGGGCTGAAACCGCAGGCGCCTAGGCGCCCGGTGCGCCTGCGGCACCCACCCCCGTCGGCGCCATGCGGCTCGCGACGAGCTTGCGCGCCAGAAGGACGTGGCCGAGCAACGCGCCGCCCACCATCACCGCCATCCACGTGAACGGGAAGCGCGTGACCCACAGGTTCAGCTGATCGGGCCCGAATACTGCGAAAATCGGCAGCGCGAGCAGCGCGACCAGGCTCACCACGAAAAGCAGCACGCTACCGACCAGGTTGAACAGCACGACGGCGATGCGAGGCGGCTTGCCGAGCGCGAACCAGAGCCCGAGCCCGGCCGCGGCCGTGCCGGTCACGATGTCGAAGTTGTACCCGTTCCACGACATCACGCTCGGCATCACACCTTCCGCCGCCGCCTGGTGCATGACGAGCTCGAGCGGCAACCGAAATGCCTGAAAGCCGACGAGGGCGCCAAGCGGCAGGCCTTCTGCGAGGCGCTTGCCAAACGGTGACGCGGCGGCGACGACGGCGACGATGAGCGTACCGAAGAAAACTCCCATCATCGGCGGCGGGCGGCTCTCGAAATTCGAAAGGACACCCGTCCGCGCCACGAGCGCGATGAGCAGCATCCAGGAACCCATGCCGGCGAAGGCGAACAGCGCGCGACGGCGCGCGACGGGCGCGGCGGAGCCGAGGCGGCGTTCGGCAAGAAGCGTCCCGAGCGTGAGGAAGGCGAGGAGGACGAGGGCGACGGCCGGGATCCCGACCGTGACGAGCAGCGATGCGATGGGCGGCGGGGTCATTCCGCAGCGGGGTAGAGCTCGAGCGCGGACTCGGCCCATTCGCCGTTCATGTTCTGGTAGCCGTAGCCGGTCGGGTGGACGCCGTCGGCGTTGAGCTCGTCGGGGTTCTCTTTGAAGTACGCGTAGAGATCGGGACCGCACGGGAGCCCGTTCTCCTCGGTGAGGCGATCGACCACGGCATTGAACTCGGACAGCGTCGCGTGCTCCTCCGACGCGTACGGGATGCGAGCGAGCACCGGCACGCGTCCGGCCTCGAGCACCCGGCCGACGAGCTCGGTCATGTCCGCCTCGTAGTGGGTGTCCTCGACGTGCCAACCTCCCCACGAGTCGTTGGTGCCGTAGCCGATGCCGACGTAGGCGATGTCCTGGTTGAGCTCGAGCACTTGATCGAGCCGCACGAGGCCGTCACCCGCGAGCTCCCCGCCGATGCCACCGCCGATCGCGGCCGGCGTGAACTCGGGCAGCGCCTGGTGGATGCGGTTCTCGAAGTTGCCCGCCCCCGCGCTCTTCTGGAAGGCACCGGCGGTGATGCTGTCGCCCAGGAAATACCAGCTGTCCTCGACCGGGCCGGCACCGGCCGCTGACGCGTCGAAGAGCGCGACCTCGTCGATTTCGACGGGTAAATCGAAGGCGCTCGTGACCGTCAGGCGCACCCAGCGTTGATCGGTGAAATCGAAGCGGTGGGCGCGGGTGCGCACCGGGTTGTCGACCACGGTGACGACGGCGGACCAGGTGCCGTCGGAGCCGTCGGTCGAATCCGGCGAGGTCTCGATCACGTAGTCGCGTGGCGACTGTGCCGGCTCGTCGTAGTTCGTGAAGCCGGCGTCGGCCCAGGTGAGGAGCAGGCTCGACGGGCCGGATGTGAGCTCGATCGCGAGCCATTCGGGGGCGGCGCTCGTTGGCTGACCGAAGATGGCCCCGTCGTTCATGTGGTAGGCGCCGTCGACGGCGCGCTCGGGGTTCGTCACGCCGTCGCTGGTGGCGACGCGCGCACCGAGCGAAACGACCGGGCTCGGCACCGTGATGCCGCCGACCGTTCGCGCGCCGGGGTCGCACACGGGTGCGGGTGGGGGCGGGGCGGCTGGTTCGTCGTCACCGCCACAGCCGAAAACAGCGAGCGAACAGAGCGCCGCGAGGAGGGACCGGTGTCGGGGGAGAGACGTGCCCGAAGCGAAGAAGGTCATAGCGGCTCAACGTAGCAGATCGATCCGGTCGGCAACCCCCTCCCACGCGACGGGCGAGCCACCGTCCGAAGGTATGCGTCCGCTGAACGCGAGACCCGTGGCCGGCGCGAGCTCCCCCGGAACGGAGAGAACCTGCTCGACCAGGAGGTTCGGCGGAGCAGCGACCGGCGTCGACGACAGCACGGCAGCATCGAGCCCTCGGAGCTTCACGCCGAGCTCCTTTCGCGGCTCCGCGCCGGCGTTGAACACGCAGCCGCGCACGGTGCGTCCGCTCGCCGCCGCTTCGACCGCAAGGCGACAGACGCGGACGTCGGCCGTGGCCTGGAGCAGGCGATCGAGGTAGGGCGCTTCGTCTTCGCGCAGCGCTTCCCGGAGCTTCAGGATCCCCTCCTTGGCGCGCGGGTCGCCGAGGTACGAGAGCATCATCGCGCCGTGCATGCGTACCGGGCGGTGGTTTGCTTCCAGAAGCTCGGCGAAGCGATCGGTGGGCGCGAGCGCCTCACCCTCGGGGCCCAGGCTGCCGAAGGCCGGTACTTGCAGCTCGATCTCGGTGCCCTCGGCTTCGGTGCCCCATTTGATCGCCTGTCCGGGGTTCAGCGGCCCCTCGAAGAAGAGCGGGCGGCTCGAGACCTGCTCGCGACGTTTGCCGTTTTGGTCGGTCGCGTAGAAAAGGACCAGAAGCGTGACTTCATCGATCGGGGTGCTGCCGTTGTTCACCACCGCCACGTCGAGATCCGTGTACCGCTTGCGCACGCTCTCGTGATGGGGAGCGCCCCGACCCGCGCGGACGCGCTGCTTCAAGATCAGAACGCTGAGCCGGGGCACTGCGTCGGCCCACAGGAGCGAGTCCGGGCGTTCGCACCGACAAGGGTCTCCGAGCACGACCGCCGCGGACGGCGCCGCCGGGGCGGGGGGAGCCTTGGCCGCTGGGACCGGAGGCTTCGGTGGGGGCGGTGAACGGTCCGGTGCCGGGGACAGCGGAGCGCCGGCCGCAAGCGCAGCGGCCGGTGCCGGCCGCTCGAGCGCGGTCAGGCGGCTTTCCGGGCGAGCTGCATCGCGCAGCGTCCAATGCGCGACCAAGAGGAGCGCCAGACCGCTCGACGTGAGCGTGACGACGACCGCGAAGGTCGTGCGCGGCAGCAGGCCTTGGAGCTCGCCGAGCGTGATCCGGCGTCCGCGTTTGGACGGCGGAGCTTCGGCGTAGCCCAGCGCGGGCAGATAGCCGTCGAGCTCACGCTCGAAGGCGGCGCGTACCGCGTCCGGCGGTACGCCGCCGAAGGCGACCAGCCGATCGGCGACGAATCCGAGCAGCAAGACGACGAGAGCGCCGCCGACGCCGGTGCCCACGGCGAGCGCCGGCCCGAAGCCCACCACGCGCCCCGCAAACGCCATCGCCAAGAGGCCGAGCATCACCGCGCCGGCGAGGGTCGCGGCTCTCACGATCGCGCGCTGCCGCCGGATCGCGCTCGGCTCGGCGCTGCGGCCCGCCGAGAAGCTGGCGAGCAGGAGGCGGTGGTGCGGGCTCAAGGCCGGGTCGAAGGCGAGAAAGAGACGCTCACCCTCGATCGATGCCTCGTCGACGGCCGGCCACGGAACGAGCACCCGCGTGCCGCTGGTGAGCGCTGCCGGCGCGTAGTCCTCGCTGAAGGAGCCGACGCCGAGGTGCACGAGCGAAAGCCCATGCGGCGTGCATTCGAGCTCGACCGTCCCGATCGCGTTACTGCGCTCGGAGGCCACCGCGACGGCGCGGACCTTCATTAAGCCGCGATGCTAGCACTTGAACGGGCCTAGAACCCGACGCCCACGCGCGCAGAAAACAAGAGCCAGGGCGATGCGTCCTCGGCATCCTTCCCCTGAACCGCGGGCACGCCGGCCATCGCGTCGAGCCCCACGCGTGCGTCGGCGCGCTCGACCGGCAAAAGATACTCGACGGTGCCGCGGAGGATTCCGATGCCGTACGTCGAGATGCGCGTGCTGCCGTCGCTCGCCGCGCTACCGAGGCGCGCAACGCCCGCGCCAGCACCGAGGATCGGCCGCAGCCTGCGCTCGGCACCGAAGTCGATGAAGAGCTCGGCCTGATACTCGGCAAGCCCCACGTCGCTGCCCACGCGCACCCAAGCCCCAGCGAGGCGAACGCCCGCCGGCCCGGAGCCGATGTCGGCGGCCGCGACGAGCCCGCCGTCGGTCGCGATGCTGGCAACGCGGAGCGCCGGTCCGACGCTGAAGCGCACCGTGGACGCCTCCGGCAGCGGGTCCTGGGCGACCTCGGGGGGCGCCCGGTCGTCGAAGGGTCGTGGCTCCACCGGCGCGATCGGCGTCAGCGGCGGCTCGGCAAACTCCTGGGCGCTCGCCAGGCGCGGCATCAGGGTCGCGAAAACGAACAGAAAAACCGTCCTCGTCATGGTCGGGTCCTTTCGAACCAGACAACGCGGGACCCCCCCTCGCCCTTACACGGTGATGAAACACCGCTAGAGCGCGCCTTGTAGCTCTGCCGAGGAGGATCGGAGCTCTAGACGCCGTCGGCGAAGGCGCTGACGCGCTCTTCGATCAGCTCCTGATCGTAGTCGAGCGTGGCCACGTGATAGGAGCGCTCGAGCACGACCTTCTCCACGCGGTTGCCTTTGATCAGCGTGAGCAGCGCTTCCGAGTTCCGCGGGCTGACGCTGTGATCGTTGCGCGACACCATGACCAGCACCGGACAGGGCATCCGTACGAGCTGCGACCGAACGCGCGGAAGCGCGCGGACCAGGGAATTTCCTGCCGCCGTCGGCACCCAGGGGTACGCTTCCTCGACCACGCCGGGCTTGGCGATGTCGTTCGCGGTGAGCCCGGCGAGCGATGCCGGCACGAGCGGCAGGATCTTTTCGATCAGGGGCCCGAGCTTCACTGCGATGCCGTCTCGATCGAGGATCTGCGCGTTGATGGTCACGATGCCGTCTACCTTGAGATCGGTACCGGTCGCCACGTCGAGACTCAGCGTCCCTCCCATCGACAGCCCGACGAGCACCAGCTGATCGACGCGCTCGCGAAGCGCCTTCGCGGCGAGGTACGCGCCCTCACGCCAGTCGTCGTACCGCGTCGGCAACATCTTGCGCCAGGTGGTGCCGTGACCGGGGAGCAGCGGCAGCTCGACGGCGAACCCACGGCGGGCCAGCATTTCCGCGATCGGCCTGAGCGACACGGGGCTGCCGGTGAAACCGTGGAGCAGCATGATGCCGCGCCGGGCGCGTGCGCCGGAGCCGAGCGAGGACCATGGCTCGGCGCCGGACCGCGGCGCCGGACCGCTCACCTGACTGGCGGCGGCGGTCAAAAGAGCCTCCCCTGCTCGGTCGTCGCGCGGAGCGGCTTGCCGAGGTGTTCGAACGCTTTCTTGGTGGCGATGCGACCGCGCGGGGTGCGACCGAGGAACCCTTGCTGGAGCAGGTACGGTTCGTAAACGTCCTCGATCGTGTCACGGGGTTCGGCGAGCGCGGCCGCGATCGTTTCCACGCCGACCGGTCCGCCGTCGTAGTGGTCGATCAGCACGCCGAGAAGCCGCCGGTCCATCTCGTCGAGACCAGCCGCGTCCACGCCGACGCGATCGCAGCAGAGCTCCACGATCTTGCGATCGATGCGCCCGTTTCCTTCGATGTCCGCGAAATCCCGGGCGCGCCGCAGGAGCCGATTGGCAACGCGCGGCGTGCCCCGAGAGCGCGCCGCGAGCAGGCGCGCGCCTTCGACTTCGCACGGTACGCCGAGCAGCTGAGCGCTGCGGAGCACGATGCGCTCGAGGTCTTCGACGGGATAGAAGTCGAGCCGCAGCGTGACCCCGAACCGCTCCTGGAGCGGCTTGGTGAGCAGGCCGGTGCGCGTCGTCGCGCCGACCAGCGTGAACGGCTTCACGTCGAGCGTCAGGCTCTCGGCGTAGGCGCCGTCGCCCATCATCACGTCGATCCGAAAATCCTCGACCGCCGGGTAGAGCGCCTCCTCGACCGGGGCCGAGAGCCGGTGGATCTCGTCGATGAAGAGCACGTCCGAACGTTCGAGCCGCGTCAGCATGCCCGTCAGCACGCCCTTGTGCTCCACGGCCGGCCCGCTCGTCACCGTGATCTGCGTCCCCATCTCCTTGGCGAGGATATGCGCGAGCGTCGTCTTGCCGAGACCAGGCGGACCACAGAGCAGCACGTGATCGAGCGGCTCGCCCCGCCGGCGCGCCGCCTCGACGTACACTTGGAGGTTCTTCTTGTGCTGCTCCTGCCCCACGAACTCCTCGAGCGACTGGGGGCGAAACACGCGATCGAAGCGCTCGTCGTCCGACCCCTCACCCGGGTCGAGAACACCCGCCAGGTCGGCCGAGGGGCGCGCCCGCTCCTCGGAACGCTCGGCGCTGGTCGGCTTGCGCTTCGGCATGCGAATATCCAGCGACTCTACTCGTCAGGCTTCGGTCGGCAAGTGGAGTACGAACGCCCCTCCGCCGGGACGCTCGGCGAGCGAAAGTTCGCCCTGGTGCAGTTCCACGATCGAGCGCCCGAGGCGAAGCGCGAGCGCGAGCCCCCGATGCGCGCTCTGGCCCGGGGCACCGGTCGGATCGAGCATGCCTTCGATCTCGCTGACGCTGAACTGCTCGTTCGGAACCTCGACCTCTACCCGAGCGCGCCCGGGGCCGTCCGGCGTCACCGTCACGCGGAACGCCGGGCTCTGGGCCTCGCGCAGGGCATGAGCGACGAACGTCGCGAGCGCGCGCGGGAGCCGCACCCGATCGACTCGCAGTGGCGCGATGCCTGGCGCGATCTCGACCACGACCTGAACGTCGCGATCGCCACCGAGGTCGCGCCCCTTCACGATCGACTGCTCGAGCACCGACTTCGCGTCGACGGAATCGAGCACCAGCGTGAGCTGACCGGCTTCCACGCGCGCAGCGTCGAGGATCGTCTCGATCAGTGCCAGGAGCTCGCGCCCCCGGCGCTCGATCAGCGCGAGACTCTCCGCCTGCCCCGGCGTCACCGGCTGGGCACGCCGCACGATCTCGGTGAAGCCGAGGATCGCGTTGAGCGGGCTCTTCAGGTCGTGGCTCACGCTGGCGAAAAAGAGACCTCGCATGCGGGCCGCCGCGTTCTTCGCCTCGATCGTGCGCTCCTGCGCGCGGGCGAACACCCGGAAAATCCCGGTCAGGCGCGCGATGGCGAGGCCGAGCCGCGCCACGATCGGAAAGCGTGCCATGCGGACCAGGTGCCGCCGGGCATGAACGGTTTCGGTACCGAGCGCCCGCACGTCCGTGGTCGCGGCGCGAAGATCCTCGCCCAGCATGCGCCCGAGCAAGAGCCCCAGTAGACCCGCGACGAGCGTCCCGACCACGGCAACGAGCAGCGCCTGCGCGTTCACGACCGCGACCGTGGACGCCGGAAATTCCATCCGCGCGCTGCCGCGATCGAGCGGCGTCGTCACGATCAGCTGACCGCCCTTGCCGTGTTCTGCTCCGTATTCGAATTGGTCGGGCTGCCAGTACGCGTAAAAGCCGAGCGCGCGCGCCTGCACGAGCGCTTCGCGAATACCGGCCGCGGCACCGGCACTCGGGCCCGGTTCGAGTACCGCGCGCGACATGACCCGTGCCGTTTCCTCGCGGCTCCGCTCATCGGCCCGCCGAACGTGCGCGGCAACGATCAAGAGCGCCCCGAGGACCAGGCAACCGACCGGAAGCCCCACGGCCAGCGCCAGACGCCGTGGAATGCGCCGATCGAAACCGGCGATCCGCTCCGCGTCTTCGACCACGTCGCGCATCACCTCGACCGGCGCGAGCATCAGTGCGCGGGCAAAGACCGCGCGGAGCAGCACGAAAAGCGGCAGCGAAGCCGCACCGACGATGGCGATACCGAGCAGGCACAGTGTCACGCCGGCGCCGCTATCGAGCGTTTTCGGCGCGAACGGCAAGGTCGACAGCACCGAACCCGCGGTGGACGCCACGAACCAGGCGACGATCGCGCGGCGCGGTTCCTCGCCCAGCGCGTGGAGCTCGTGCGCCTCGACTGCGCGCGAGCCGACGGCGAGCGAGCGCAGCAGAAAGCGCTGGCGAGCGAGGCGGAACCCCGAAATCGCGAGCGCCACGGCGCCCCCGGCGAGCACACCGATGCCGAGGGCCCGCGCGCCGTCCGTCGCCACCGCGCCGCTCAGCAGGAGCAAGCGTGGCGATAGCAGCGCCACGAGCACCGCGACGAGCAACGAACACCCTGCGCTGAGGCCGAGCACGCGGCGCAGAAGGTGGGAGGCGGCCGGGTTCACGGTGGCTCCGGGGGCGGAGGCGGGCGCGAGGCGCGCGGGTGCGACCGGTCGCGACGAGTGTCCGGCGGCGGTTCGGTGGGTAGGACGATGCGAAAGATCGAGCCCTTGCCGAGCTCACTCTCGAGTTCGATGCGACCGCCGTGCATCTCCATCAGCCGGCGCGCGATGGCGAGCCCGAGACCGGTGCCGACCCGCCGGCGCTGTGCCTCGCGCGATTGCCAGTACTCCTGGAAGATCGACTCGTGTTCCTCGGCGGCAATGCCAGGGCCGGTGTCGCTCACAGTCACGACGACGGAGTCCGGGCCCGAGGTGACCCGCACGACGACCTGACCGACCTCGGTGTACTTCACGGCATTCCCGATCACGTTGCCGAGGATCTGGCGCACGCGCCGCTCGTCGGCGATCGCCACGGCGGGCACGCCAGCGAGCTGCACGCCGAGCCCCTTGGCTTCCGCGACGACGCGTGCCTCACGCACCACTTGGGCGGCGATCGGGAACACGTCCACGGCGCGCGAGTTCAGACGAAGCTCGCCCGATTCGAGTGCGGAAAGGTCGAGAATGTCGCCGATCAGCGCGCGGAGATGCTCCCCGCTTCGCCGGAGCACGTTGAGGCCGTCACGCGCCTCGTCCCCCAGCGGACCGTCCACCTCCGACAGCAGTACCTCGGTGAAGCCGAGAATGGCGTTGAGCGGTGTCCTGAGTTCGTGGCTCAGCGCGGCAAGGAAGGCGCTGCGATCGCGATCGTAGGCGAGCGCGCCCGAGAGATCTTGCCGGTAGGCACGCTCGGCGGCGGCAAAGCGCTCGACGAGCACGTTGAAAGCGCTCGTCAACAGGCCGACCTGGTCGATCGAACGCACCGGGATCGTCTGACCGGAAGGCTGATTCTTCGCCCGCGCCATCTGGGCGATGCGCGTCATCACGAAGCTCACGTCCGAGTGCACGTCGCGCGCCAGGGCGAACGCGACCAGACCCGCCGCGCCGATCAACAGCGCCGTCAGCATCGACACCGACCGGATCAGGGAACTCGTGGCGAACGGCGTCTCCGGCACACCGACGAACGTGAGCAACCACAGGCGCTGGAACGGCCGGGGCAAGCGTTGGGTGTGAAACCGCGCGCGGCCGAGCTTGGTCGTCGTCTCCCCGGTGCCCGCGGAGAAAAACCGCTGCAGCTCACTCGCGCCGCCCACGCCGCGCGTCAGATCGAACAGCACCTCGCCTTCGTCGGACGCGAGCAAGATCTCCGCTCCCGAGCGCAGCGTCGCCAGCTCGAGTGTCGACTGCCACTCGTCGCGCGCCGTCGCTCCCAGCCGAGCCGCCAACATCTTGGCGAGAAGCTCGCTGTTCCGGTAGGCCGCGGCGTCACCCTGGTGCCTGAGCTCACGCAGGCCGAGCGTGCCGATGCCGATGCCGAGCAGGACGCAGAGGACGACGACCAGCGTGGGGGCGACAACGAAGATGGGCGGCCAGCGGCAGCGGAGACGCATCGGGAAATCGCGCGGCGCTCACTCGTCCGTCGCGAGCTTGGCGAAAAGCGCGTGGTCGAGCCACCGGGAGCCGACCCACTCCGCCTCGCGCGCGATGCCTTCGAAGCGAAATCCGAGGCGGGCGATGACGCGCAGGCTCGGCGCGTTGTCGGTCGCCGCCGCGCAGCGCACCCGGTGCATGCCGAGACGCTGGAACGCGAATTCGAGGCTGGCCCTCGCCGCCTCGGTCATCAGCCCGCGCCCGGTGAATTCCCGTCGAAGCCAGTAGCCGAGCTCCGAGGAGCGGTGAAGGTGCACGCACGAGTCGAGACCCACGACGCCGAGCAGTTCGTTCGTCGTTCGGTCCCGGACTGCGAAGCGTGCGGCGCGCCCCGCGTCCCAATCGACGGCGCACGCCTCGGCGTAGCGAAGGCTGGCATCCGGTGACGAGTTGAAGGGAACCCACGGCAACCAGCGTTCGAGATGCCAGCGCGAGCCGTCGACCGCTTCCCAGAGCTCGGGGCCGTCGGTCGCGTCCACCGGATGGAGCACGACCCGTCCGGTCGCGAGCGGCGCGCGACGGAGGGACATCCGTGACGGAAACGTGAGACCCTGGTTCGCGGCCGGGGCCGTGCTGCGCTCGTGCTTCGGCTGCTTCATGGACACTCCGCGCGCAGGGCGAACAACTCGAGGTGTCCCGCTTCGTAGTCACGCCAGGCGATCAACCATTCGCCGGGCTTCGTTCCACGAGCGACGGCCGGATGCGGCTGCAGGCCGTTGACTCGATTGACGATGCTCGGGGTGCCGATGCCGTCGCGGCCCACGTTCGCCAGCCGAAGCCGGGAATCCTCGAACCAGGCGATGGACATGGCGGAGGGGTCGCCGCCGAACACCGGCCGCGAGCCGTTCTGAGCGAACGCGCGGTGCCACAACGGCTGCGTGCGGCCGTGCTCCAAGAACGCGATGAACGCGCCGCCCTTCTCTTCGTCCCAGGTCACGAGGCAACCTTCATTTTCGCACGAAAGCCGCGGGTCCGGAATGCGACCGACGACCTTGGCCACCGAGCGCAGAGTCCCCACGATGGCCGGGCCTCCGGCCTGGCCCCCCGCGGTGCGTGAACCGGGGCGCTGCGCGCCCTTGCTCGAGGCGAGCAGCGACAGCGGCGTCGTGAGCAGCATGACCTCGGAGCGGGCTCCCGGAAGTTCGAGTGCGAACGTCACCTCGAGGTTCCCCTTGGCGATCGTCGCCGAGAGCCGCTGCGCGCGTTCACTCAGTCCCTTGATCGGCGGAATGGCGGTGAGTCGCTTCGGGTCCTCGAGCTTGTCGAGACCCGGAGCGAGCTTCGCGACCATCACGTCGCTCCCGCCGGCATCGATCTGTTCCAGCCACACGAGGAAGCGTGCCCCGTCCGCCGCCGAAACCAGCACCACGCGATGGTCGGCGGGTTTCGTCTTCGAAACGCGGACAGCGGGGCTCGCGATGCGCCCGTCGAGGCCGAGCTGACGCGTGTAGATCCCCGGCTGCTTGCCGTCGTCGGTGTAGACGAGCAGCACCTTGTCGCCGAACTGATAGAACTCGAGGTCCTGAACGTTGTTCGCTTCCGGCGTGATGGCGAGCGCGTCTCCGCCCCGGCGCAAGGCATCGTCGAGCAGGAGAACATGGGCCTGCCGGCGCTTCACGTCCGAATGGTTGTCGACCCAGGCCACGAGCGCCCCCTCGCTCGTGCGAATGAGTGCCGGGAGCGATGCCGGCTGTTCGATGGGATACGGGCGTGGCCGCGCGATGGCGACCACCTTGCATCCACCTCGCGTCGCCTCTTCGACGGCGACGCTGGCGTGGGAAAGCAGCGAGCGCGCCGGGTTCTGCGACCCGAGGGCGTACGCGGCCTTCAACTTTTCGAGTGCGCCGGCCGGATCCTTGGCGAACAGGCCCTGCCCCTCGCGCATGAGCACGGCGAACGGCTCCGTGTCGGGGTCGCGCTGGACGCGAGCCTTCGGTTCCACGCGGGCCGACGTGCTCGCCACGGGCCGCGACGCCCGCACCGTGCGGTCGACTTCGCCCGCGGGGTGCAGCACCTCGAGCCACAGTGCGTAGCCGCCGATGACGAGGAGCGCCGCCGCGAACAGCGCCGGCAGCCCGCTCGTCGACCGCTCCTCGGCCACCACGGGCTCGGGCGTCACGCCGTCGCCGCTGTCGGGCGCGGCAGGGTCCGCCGCGGGTGGCCGCTCCGAAGGTTTGGCGATCAGCTGGTCGAGCTCGACCGCCTCCGCCTCGGTGTGGATGCTCGGCTCGCGACCACGACCGGAGACCGCCACCGCCTCGTGCTGGGGCGAGAGCGCCTCGTCGAGCGCGTCCGCAAGCTCGCGCGCGGTCTGGTAGCGCTTGGCCGGATCGCGATCGAGCGCCTTGGTGAACCAGGCGTCGAAGGCACGGGTAAGATCAGGCCGGATCCGCGACGGCCGCGGCAGCGGTGCACTCGCGACCTGAGCGAGGATCATCGCCACGCCTTGCTCGACGCTCCACACCGTCTGCCCCGTGAGGCACTCGTACACGATGCAGCCGAGTGCCCAGAGATCCGAACGGTGGTCGACCTCGCCGTGGCCCTTGGCCTGTTCCGGGCTCATGTACGCGGGGGTGCCGAAGAGCGCTCCCTCCCGCGTCAGGCGCACGGTCTTCGGGTCGCCGTCGTTGGTCGGCTCGTAGAACTTCGCGAGGCCGAAATCGAGGAGCTTGACGATCAAGCCGCCGTCCTCGTCCTTGCTGACGAAGATGTTCTCCGGCTTGAGGTCGCGGTGAACGATGTTGGCCTCGTGCGCCTTGCCGAGCCCGCGCGACGTCTGGGTCGCGACCGAAAGGACCGTAGGCAGGTCCAGACGCCGGAGTCGGGTCAGCATGTCGTAGAGGCTCTCCCCCTCGAGCAGCTCCATCACCAGGAACGGGCGCTCCTCGAACATGCCGGAGTCGTAGACATCGCAAATGTGCGGGCTTCGCACGGCCGAGGCGGCGCGTGCCTCACGAATGAAGCGCTCGCGCACCACGCGCGAAGTGATGAGTTCTGCGGCCAGCACCTTGACCGCGACGCGCTTGCCGATGTCGATGTTCTCGGCCTCGTAGACGGCCGCCATCCCACCCCGGCCGATCTCGCGCGTGATGCGGAACTTGCCCTCGAGCACGGTGCCTATCGGCACGTTGGACTTGTTCTGGACGGCCATCGTATCCGGCTGCCCGCCACCGCGGCCTCGGGGGGAACGCCGGCGCCTACCATAACCGACGCACGCGACCGGCCGACAGGCCGACTGCCTTCCCGCGCTGAAATCATGCGATCCCGGTCGATTCCGCGAGACTTCCGTCCGAAACAGTGCCGAAACGGGGGTCCCGGTAGTTCCCTAGCGGCTCTCTTCGGGGAGCTGAGTGCGAGGAGGGTCCAAACCCTCTTCGCGGGCACGAAGTTCTTACGCCCACTCATTTTTTTGGGAGACCGTCATGAAAAAAGTCGAGGCGATCATCAAGCCGTTCAAGCTGGACGAGGTCAAGGAGGCCCTGTCGGAGGTCGGCATTCAGGGCATGACCGTGACCGAGGTGAAAGGCTTCGGTCGCACCGGAGGCAAGAAGGAAGTGTACCGCGGCTCGGCTTACGTCGTGGACTTCGTCCCCAAGGTGAAGCTCGAGATCGTCGTCCCCGACAACATGGTGCACCAGGTCATCGACGCGGTGGAAAAGAGCGCTAAGACGGGGCGCATCGGCGACGGCAAGATCTTCGTCTCCCCGATCGACGAAGCAGTGCGCATCAGGACGGGGGAGCGGGCCGAGGAAGCCATCTGAGATTGTCCGGACAGAAGAGGAGGAGAGCGGAATGGATGCAAGGAGCGCGATCGAACTAGGCAAAACCAACGGTGCGGTGATGGTCGACCTCAAGTTCATCGACCTGGTTGGTAAGTGGCAGCACACATCGGTCCCGTTCCACCGCCTCTCGCCCGAGTCGTTCGACGAGGGGTTCGGCTTCGACGGCTCGTCGATCCGTGGATTTCAGCCGATCAATCAGAGCGACATGCTGCTGATTGCGGATGCGTCCACGGCCGTCATGGACCCGTTCACCAAGCACCCGACGCTCTCGCTCATCTGCACGATCCAGGACACCATCACCCACCAGCGCTACACGCGCGATCCCCGCTACATCGCCCAGAAGGGTGAGGCGTACCTGAAGTCGACGGGTATCGCCGACACCGTGTACTTCGGCCCCGAAGCAGAATTTTTCATTTTCGACGACGTTCGCTTCGCTTCGGGCTCGAACGAAGCCTTCTACGCGATCGACTCGAACGAAGCGGTCTGGAACACGGGGCGCGACGAGGGGCCGAACCTCTCGCACAAGATCCGGCACAAGGAAGGCTACTTCCCGGTCCAGCCGCAAGACACGCAGATGGATCTTCGCACCGAGATCTGCCTCGTGATGGAGAAGGTGGGTATCGAAGTCGAGGTGAGCCACCACGAAGTGGCGACCGCCGGTCAGGGCGAGATCGACATGCGCTTCGACAGCATGGTCACGATGGCGGACAAGCTGATGTGGTTCAAACACATCGTCAAGAACGTCTCGTACCGCAACAACAAGACCGCGACGTTCATGCCGAAGCCGATGTTCGGCGACAACGGCAACGGCATGCACTGCCACCAGTCCCTGTGGAAAGACGGCAAGCCACTGTTCGCCGGCGACAACTACGCCGGTCTGTCGGATCTCGCGCTCCACTACATCGGCGGCATTCTCAAGCACTCGCATGCGATCGCTGCGATCTCGAACCCGACGACGAACAGCTACCGCCGCCTCGTGCCGGGCTACGAGGCGCCGGTGAACCTCGCCTACTCGAGCCGGAATCGCTCGGCGGCGATCCGCATCTCGACCTACTCGCCTTCACCGAAGTCACGGCGGCTCGAGCTTCGTTTCCCCGACCCGAGCTGCAATCCGTACCTGGCGTTCACGGCCATGATGATGGCCGGCCTCGACGGCATCCAGAACAAGCTCGATCCCGGCGATCCGCTCGACAAGGACATCTATTCGCTCTCACCGGAGGAGCTGAAGGACGTCCCCCGCATGCCGGCATCGCTCGATCAATCGCTCGACGCGCTCGAGCACGATCACGAATTTTTGCTGAAGGGCGACGTCTTCACCAAGGACCTCATCGACATGTGGCTCGACTACAAGCGCGAGCAGGAAGTCCAGGCGATGCGCCTGCGCCCGACCCCCCACGAGTTCTTCCTCTACTACGACATTTGATTTGTTAGTTGCCGGGGCCCCTGCCCCGGCAACGACCGCTGAGCTCGGCTGGAGACCTGGGTGGAGGCCGGCGGGCCGATGTAGGGGGAGGTCGTACCTTCGGTGCCTGGCCGGGGCTGGTGACCCGGTTCAGACTGAGGTTTCAGAGCCTCGACGGCTTTTGTGCAAAGGGACTTTCTGACCGCGCCCGATTGCTATATGGACGCCCCGCAGGGTTTGCACCGCCTAAGGGGTCAGGATGCATCTATTTTCCACGCCTCCAACCGCTGGGGGGAGGACCGAGCGGGTATGAAGAACCGACGCGAGGGGTGCATCTAAGTACCATGGGCTCAGGACCCTCACGCCCGAACAACCCGACCTTGCCGGACGCGTACGAATCCACGCTCGAGGTGACCGTTTCGCGTGACATGCGTCACGTGATGGAGATTGCCGCCGAGCAACAGGCAATCCTGGTCGTGCTCTCCGATCCGTGTCTCGGCAGCCGCGTCATCCTGGGTGAAGCGCCGGTCGAGGTCGGGCGTGGGGCACGGGGCGGGCTCCTGATCGATTCGGATTCCGTCAGCCGCCGTCATGCGCGCGTGGAGTGGAGCGGCACCTCGCACAGCATCGTCGACCTCGGCTCGACCAACGGCACCTTCGTGAACGGGTCGCGCGTCAAGTCGCATGAGCTCCGTGACGGCGATCGCCTGCAGATCGGCAAGGTACTCCTCAAATACCTGGCTGGCGGCAACATCGAGGCCGCGTACCACGAGGAGTTCCAGCGCCTGATGCGCTACGACGCCCTCACCGGCATCTACAACAAGCGGCAATTCACCGAGAGCCTGCGCACGGCCGCCCAAACCGCGCGCGCCAGTGCCAACCCCCTCTCGCTGATGGTGCTCGATCTCGATCACTTCAAGCGCATCAACGACACGCACGGCCACGTCGTGGGTGACGGCGTCCTCTGCGAGCTCTGTTCCGTCGCGCGCGAGGCGATGCCGGGGGATGCCGTGTTCGGTCGCGTCGGGGGGGAAGAGTTCGCGGTGTTGTGGGAAGGTCACGGCGCCGCCGACATGCGCACCCTCGCCGAGGGCGTGCGGCGCGCCACCGAGGGGCACAAGTTCATCTTCGAGGGCAAGCGCCTGGCCGTGTCGGTGAGCATCGGCATCGCCGAGCACGTCGCCGACGACGACGCCGAGCTCGATTCGCTGTACGACCGCGCGGACGCCAAGCTCTACGAAGCCAAGGCCTCCGGTCGCAACTGCGTCCGCGGCTAGCGAGCCGAGGCAGCGCTCGCGAGCCGAACGCAGCGAGTCGAGAGATCCAGACCGGCGAAGCGCTAGGCGCGCGCGGTGCGGGCGGCGGGCGCCTTGATCTTCTTGGTCGACGCGCCGTTGAGCTTCTTGGACGCGCCGTTCGTCTTAGCGCCTTTGACTTTGACGCCGAGGAGATCGGCGGCGAGCGCGGCGGCGCGATCGGTCTTTTCCCAGGTGAACTCGGAGCGGCCGAAATGACCGTACGCCGAGGTGGCCCGGTACACGGGGCGGAGCAGCGCGAGCTCCTCGATCAGCGCGCGCGGGCGCATGTCGAAGTGGTCGATCACGTACTTCGCTAGCTTCTCGTCGTCGACCTTGCCGGTGCCGAAGGTGTGCACGTAGACGCCCATCGGCTGGGCGACGCCGATCGCGTAGGCGACCTGCACCTCGCAGCGGCGGGCGAGCCCGGCGGCGACGATGTTCTTCGCCACGTAGCGGGCGTAATAGCAGGCCGAGCGATCGACCTTCGACGGGTCCTTCCCGCTGAAGGCACCGCCGCCGTGGCGACCCATGCCGCCGTAGGTATCGACGATGATCTTGCGGCCCGTGAGCCCGGCGTCGCCGAACGGACCGCCGATCACGAACCGGCCGGTGGGGTTGATGAAGTACTTGGTCTTCGCGTCGAGGAGCTGCTTGGGCAGGGATTTCTTGACCACCAGCTCCATCACCGCCTCCTTCAGCGTCTTGTGCTTCACGCTGGGGGAGTGCTGGGTGGAGACGACCACGGTCTCGATCCGCTTGGGCCGGTCGTTTTCGTACTCGAGCGTCACCTGGGACTTTCCGTCCGGGCGCAGGAAGTCGACTTTGCCCGCCTTGCGGACCCCGGCGAGCGTGCGGGTGAGTGCGTGGGCGTACATGATCGGCGCCGGCATCAGCTCGGGCGTTTCGTCGGAGGCGTAGCCGAACATGAGCCCCTGGTCACCGGCGCCCTGCTCCTTGAACATGCCCTCGCCCTCGGTGACGCCTTGCGAGATGTCTGGGGACTGCGGCTCGATGGCCGTCAGCACGCCGCACGTCTCGTAGTCGAACCCCATCGAGGAATCGGTGTAGCCGATGTCCTTGATCACCTGACGGGCGAGCTTGCCGAAATCGATGCTGGCCTTGGTCGTGATCTCACCAGCGACGACGACGAAGCCCGTCTTGCAAAGCGTTTCGCAAGCAACGCGGCTCATCTTGTCGCCGGCGATGGCGGCGTCCAAAACGGCGTCGGAGACGGCATCGCAGACTTTGTCCGGATGACCCTCGGTAACGGACTCGGAGGTGAAGAGGTAGTTCATGACTCGGGGCGGAACCTAGCACGCTTTAAGGGCCCCGGAAGGGCGTTTCCGGCCTGAGACCCGGCCGGGAAAATCGGTAAAAACTCCTCGTGTTTGGCCCCTCGCCGGGCCACCCCGGTCAGTCCGCCCGGGAGGCGGGTCCCGTGTGCCGGCGAAGGTCGAGGACCTTGAGGATGGTGGCGAAAAGCTCGCCGAGGGTCTCGTAGAAATTGCCGTCCCGCGGGCTTGCCGGGATCACCGCGACGCCGAGCGACTCCTTGCCGCAGGTGAGCGGCATCACGAACGCGGAACGCGAGCGCAGGTGGTCGAAGGCCTTCGGTAAAAGGAGCGTCGCATCGAACTTCTCGAGCTTTGGCTCGAACGTTTGACGATTGAAGCCGAAAGCGAGCTTGAGCGAGCGCTCCCCCGTGCCGGCTGACCCGGGGCGGAGCTCCGATACCGCGCACTCGTCGATCCCGAACTCGGGCAGGTACTCGGCGATCGCCGCCGAGAGCTGCGCCTGCGGCCCGAACATGCGGGTGTGCAGGATCCGCGCGAGCCGGCTGAGCCGCTCGTGGATCAGATCCTCCCGCGCCAACACGACGCGGGTGGCGAGTTCGTCGGCGAGCCGCCGGCCGGCGTGGAGCTCGCCGCTACCGTCCGAGACGACCGCGCGGAGCAGCGGCTCGAGCGCCGCGGCGAACGTTCCCGGTTTCCCACCGAGCTCGGCGCCCAGCGCCGCCAGCACGGTGTGACCCGAGATCATGTTCGCGCCGATCGGCGTCGGCTCGAACTCGAGCGAGCGCGTGAGCGGGCGGGCGCCGTCCGTAGGAATGCAGCCGCACGAACGGCGGAGCACGAGCTCGGTTTGAAGCGTCCGCGGCCCGGTCACCTCTTGGCCGTCGAGCAGCTCCAGCACGCGGAGCGCACCCTGCCGCCCCAGCTGTTCGAGAGGCTGGCACACGGTGGTGAGCGGCGGATCGTAGACGCGGGCGAGCGCGATGTCGTCGAAACCGACCACCGCGACGTCCTCGGGCACCGAGATGCGACGGCGGGCGAGCTCGTCGATGGCGCCGAAGGCCATGTAGTCGTTGGACGCCACGACCGCGTCGATGTCGCGCGCCGCGACCTGCCTCACGTCGAACAGGTGCTCGATCGCCCGTGCGCCGCTTTCGGTAGTGAAGTCACCCGGGAGGACGAGCTTCGGATCCTCGGCGATGCCGTGTTCGGCGAGCGCGACCCGGTACGCGGCCAGGCGGCGCTCGGCTTCCCGGTTCGGCATCGGGCCGGCAATGAACGCGACCCGCCGGTGCCCGTGCTGGCCGATGAGATGGCGCATGAGCTGCAGGATGCCGGACCCGTCGTCTACGACCACGCTCGGAAACCGTTCCGCGGGTCCAATCACGGCAACCGGAAGGTTCCGCCCCGCGAGCCAGGTCTCCATCGCCGAAACACCGGCGTACTGACCGACGACGCTGGTCAGGGACAGGATGGCGTCGACGTTGGACGGGTCAATCAGCTCGAAAATCTCGCACCGCGCCCGCCGCTCGAGGTTCGGATCCTCGAGCCCGGCCCCCGCGAAGCTCAGCACCGTCCCGCCGCGCTCCTCCACCGCCGCCCGGACCCCGCGCCAGATGTCCCACTCGTACGCGTTGTTCATGTACGCCGCGAGGAACGCAACGCGGGGGCGCCCGGTCGGGATGGCTGATTCTCGCGCCGATGCGACGGGCATCCCTTCAGGCTAACGGAGTTTTTCGGCGCGTACCAGCGGGGTCAGCGATGCTGGCGTGCCGGGGTGCGCTCCAAGGTGACGCGGACGATCTCGCCGTCGCGGATCAGCGTGAGCTTGACCACGGTTCCGACCTCGCCGGAGAGCGCCTCGTGCACGGACTTATCATCCATTGCGCGCGCGTCCTTGCCGTCGATGAGGAGGATCTCGTCGCCGGGGCGCACGCCCGCGTTCGCCGCTGCGAGATCGCGCGGTGTTTCGCGGACGAAAAGGTGGCCGTCGCGATCTTGCGCGAGGATCGCGCCGATCGTTCCGCGCTGTGGTGCGCACGCGACGATCAGCGCGGTGAGCAGCGCGACGGTGAGCGTGGCGCGAAAAGTGGTCACGACCGGTAGGTGGCGTTCACGTCCACGTAGCCGTGCCCGAGATCGCTCGTGACGACGGTCGCGTGACCGGGGCCGCTGCCGAGACGAAGCTCGACCGTGAACGTCTCGGCGCTCATGCGACGCTGGGCTTCCGCTTCGGCCTCCGCGCCGACGGCGACGCCGGCGCGAGCGACCTCGACGCCGGCGATCGCAACACTTGCCGCGTTCGGATCGAAGTAGACCCCGGCGCGGCCCGCTGCGGCGAGCAGGCGCCCCCAGTTCGCGTCCTGGCCAAAGAGGGCCGTCTTGACCAAGAGCGACGTGGCGACGGTTTGCGCCAGCTGATTCGCTTCGCCCGCGCTGGCAAGGCCGCGGACGACGATATCCACGGCGTGGTTCGCGCCCTCACCGTCGCGCACCATCGAGCGCGCGAGCGAGCCGCACACCGCATCGAGCCCCACCACGAGGGATGCGGGCGGGACGCGAACACCGGACGCACCGGAGGCGAGGAGCAGCACGAAATCGTTGGTGCTGGTGTCGCCGTCCACGGTGCACGCGTTGAACGTGCGTTCCGTCACCGCGCCGAGCAGTGAATCGAGCATGGTTCGCTCGACGATCGCGTCCGTGAACAGGAACGCAAGCATCGTGGCCTGCGGCGGGCCGAGGTCCGGATGGATCATGCCGGCGCCCTTGGCGATGCCGAGCAGCGAGGCGCGACCACTCGGCCCCTCGAGCGGTGCCTCCGCGACCTTCGGCCAGCGATCGGTGGTGCAGATCGCGCGGGCGAAGTCGTCGATACCGGTCGGGGAGAGCAAGCCGACGAGCTCCCCGGCGCGATCGACGATGCGATCGGCGGGCAGGAGCGCGCCGATCACGCCGGTCGACGCGGGCACGATCTCGCCCGGCGCGGCGCCGAGCGCGCTCGCCACGGCCGCGGTGGAGCGCCGCGCCGCTTCGAGCCCCGCCTCGCCGGTACACGCGTTGGCGCAGCCGGCGTTGACGAGCACACCGCGCAGGCTACCGGCACGAAGCCGATCCTCGGCAACCAGGATCGGCGCCGCCTTGACCAGATTTCTGGTGACGCGCCCCGCAGCGACGACCGGTCGTTCGGCGACCGCGAGCGCGACATCGACGCGGCCGTCCTTGCGGATCCCGGCGGAGACGGCAGAGAAGCGAAACCCGGCGATCGGCGTGGCCACGGCCCACGCGCGATAGCACGGATCACGACCGGCGGGACGCGGCCGGCGCGGGCACCATCGGCGCCAGCACGCCGAGCACTTCCTCCGTGCGATCGGCGAGGGCGCCGAGCGTCACCGCGGCGTCGGACTCGGGCAGCACGACGAAGTACCGGTACCCGCCGCGCCGGAAGCAATCGACCAGCAGCGACCGTCCGTCCTGAACGTCGCTCCAGAGTGCTTCCGGGCGCACGGGCTTGCCCCGTTGCGCGCGTCGCACCGCTTCGTCGCGCATCATCCCGACGGCGAGCTTCTGGCAGAGGAGCTCCTCTTTGCCGAAGGTCGCTCGCTCGCGGCTCACGACGCCACCTTCCTCATCCCGGCGTGCCTCGCCCTCGCGTGAGGACGGCGCGCGGGCCGGGAGTCAACGCCGAGCTTCCGGCAGGCCGAGTCGACGAGCCGCACCACGCTGCGGACCTCCGTCGCGCGGCGCCGGGCGACCTCCTCGAGCGACAGGCCCTCGAGCAAGAGGGCAATCGCCTCTTCCTCGTGCACCGAAAGGCCGTGCTCGCCCTCGCCGGACGGCGCGAGCGGTTCGCGGAAGACGAGTAGCTCCTGGCCGGCGACGGAAAGGCGCGCGGCCTTGAGGGGGCTCCGGGGCAAAGCGTCGGTTTTCATCCTGATCGGCTCCTTGGACGTGTGCGTCACCGCGCGGCGCGCGGGCTCTGCTCCCCGACAATGCAATTGGGATGCCAGCCCCCAACAGCCGACCATGATATGAAATCGGAACCGCCGCCCATGCCGTCGGGGAGCACGACCGTCACCGAAGCGCGCTCGCACCCGAGCGCCGGTGGGGCCCCCGATCTGGCCCTCGCCTGGGTGTTTCCCCGCGCCGAGGAGCCCGTCCGCCTGCTCGACCGCGCCGAAGTCGTCATCGGGCGGGACGAGTCGGCCGACGTACGGCTTTCGGGCGACGGGGTCTCGCGGCGCCACGCCGCGCTGCGCCGCGAAGAGCCGGGTGGAGGCCCCGTGCTCGTCGATCTCGGGAGCCGCAACGGCGTCTACGTGAACGGCGAGCGCGTCACCTCACGGGCCCTTGGCCCGGGGGACGTGGTGCGGCTCGGGGGCTGGGTGGGCGTGATGAGCGGAAACCCAGGTCCGTGCGAGGAGATCGCGCCCGGTCTGTTCGGCGGCCCACGGCTGCGCGACGCCCTTGTTCCGCTCCGGAAAGCGGCGTCGAGCGACCTGCCGGTCGTGCTCCAGGGCGAGACCGGAACGGGCAAGGAGGTCGTCGCGAGGAGCCTGCACGGCTGGAGCGGGCGGAGCGGACCGCTCGTCGCCGTCAATTGCGCGTCACTCCCGGAGAGCCTCGCCGAGGCCGAGCTCTTCGGCTACCGGCGCGGCGCGTTCACCGGGGCTGATCGGGCGAGCCCTGGTTTTTTCCGCAGCGCCGAGGGCGGCACGCTGCTACTCGACGAGGTTTCCGACCTTCCGTTGCCCGTCCAGGCAAAGCTTCTCCGCGTGCTCGAGCAGCGCGAGGTGCAGCCGCTCGGCGAAGCGCGAGCGGTCCCCGTCGACGTGCGGGTCATCGTCGCGGGGCAGCGTTCGCTACGCGATGAAGTCCGCGAGGGGCGTTTCCGGGCCGATCTGCTGGCCCGTCTCGAGGGGGTCACGGTGGTGCTCCCGCCGCTCCGCGAGCGCCGGGAGGACGTGCTGACGCTGTTTTCCCACGTGCTCCGCCTGCTCGCCGAAGGGCGCGCGCCGGCGATCGAGGCTGATTTCGCGGAGCGCCTCTGCCAGCACGACTGGCCGTTCAATGTGCGGGAGCTCGTCCTGCTCGCCCGTCGGCTGCTCGTGCTTGCTGGCGAGACGGCGACGCTCCGGGCCGAACACCTGCCCGAGCTCATGACCGGCGGATCGGTCGAGCAGCGGCCCTCGGCTGCGCCGGCAAAGGGGGCGCGCGGAACCGCCGAACCAGTGGAGCTCCCGGCGCTCCTTTCGGCCCTGCGCGCGTCCGGCGGCAACGTCGCTCAGGCGTCGGCCATGCTCGGCATCACGCGCCAGCGCGCCTACCGACTGATGGAGGGCGGAGCCGTCGACCTCGAGGCCCTGCGCGAGGAGGAAGGCCGGCGATGAGCGACGCCCCCCGAACCCGCCCGGCAGGCGAAATCGTGGGGACGAAGTACCGCCTGGTGCGCTTCCTGGCGGCGGGCGGCATGGGGAGCGTCTACGAGGCGCACCACACGGTCGTGAAGCGCCGCTTCGCCGTGAAGTTCCTGCGCGCCGATCTGGCGGTGGAACGCGCGAGCCTGGCTCGTTTCCAGCGCGAAGCGCAGGCCGCGGGAGCGCTCGAAAGCGAGCACGTTGCCGCCGCGGTCGACTTCGGCATCGCCGGCGACGGCTCGCCGTTCATCGTGATGGAGTACCTGACCGGCGAGAGCCTTTCCGCGCTGCTCGAACGCGAGGGGCGCCTGGGTCCCGGCCGCGCAGCGGACCTCGTGATGCAAGCGTGCCGCGGGGTGGAGGCCGCTCACACCGCCGGCATCGTGCACCGCGACCTCAAGCCGCAGAACCTGTTCGTCGCCCGGCGCGAGGACGGCACGGACCTGGTGAAAATCCTCGATTTCGGCGTCGCGAAGCTCGAGGCCGAGGACCAGGGAGCCGGAACGACGCGAACGGGCACCGTGCTCGGCACCCCGGCGTACATGTCGCCGGAGCAGGCGCGCGGGGAAAAGGTCGTGGACCACCGCTCGGACGTGTACTCGCTCGGGGCGATCCTCTACGAGCTTCTTTCGGGGCAAAAACCGCACCCCGGCGACTCGCCGAACGCCGTCCTCTATCACATCGCGACGCACCCTCCGCTGCCGCTCGCCGGCGCAACCTCGGGCCTTCCCCCAGCGCTGATCGAGACGGTCGAGCGGGCGCTCGCCAGGGCACCAGACGACCGCCAGGCGTCGGCAACGGCGCTCCTGTCCGAGCTCTCGCCCTTCGCGGTGCGCGAGGTGCACCCGGCACCGAAAGCCGAGCCGTCCGCGCCGCTGAATACGGGCGAGTCACCGACGGTCCTCGCGTCGGGCGCTGCACCGAGCCTTGCCGTTTCCGCCGTCGACACCGCGCGGCCCACGGGCTCGGAAAAAACGGCGCGCGGTGCTGCGAACGCCGTCGTCTGGGGCGCGATCGGCGCTGCGGTGGCGGTGGCGGTCGGCTGGGCAAGCCGCCTTGGCAGCGACACCAACGGAACCCGCCCACCGGACGCCAGCGACGCCGTCCCGGCCACGGCGGGTTCGGCCGGCGTGCCCGCCGAAACCACGAAGGACCCCGGCGTCGCCCCGACCGCTCCTCCGGCGGCCCCGGCAGCGCCCGAAATGGGCGCCTCAGCGGCGCCGTCGAGCTCGATGGGACGTCCGCTCGGACGTCCGCCCGGACGTCCGACCCCTGCTACGGGCGAGCCTCGCACCCCGAGCAGCGCCACTTCCCCCACCGCTGGCACCGCGAGCGCACCGATCCGCTTCGACCAACGAAATCCCTACGAATAGGGCGGACGGGCTCGGATACGCTCGGGGACCGTGAGGCTCCGCGCCACCCTGCTCCTCGTGCTCGCCGTGCTCGCCGTGCTCGCCGGCGCCCCGGCCGCGCGAGCCGAGGGCGACAACCGCGAGGAAGCGCGCCGGCACTACGAGCGCGGCCTCGCGCTCACGAACGCAGCCGACTACGCGGGTGCGCTCGAAGCCTTCCGCGAGGCGTACACGAAGAGCCCGCATTTCCTGGTGCTCTACAACGTGGGGCAGGCTGAAGTGATGCTCGGCCACCCGGTCGAAGCAATCGCCGCGCTGCGCCGCTACCTGGACGACGGCGGCGCGGAAATCCCCGCCGAGCGCAGGCGGGACGCCGAGGCACAAATCGCGACGCTCGAGACGCGTCTAGCCGAGCTCACGGTGACGACGGATCGAGCCGGGCTGCTGGTCATCGTGGACGACAAGGAAGTCGGTCGGTCGCCTCTCTACGAGCCACTTCGCCTCGCAGCGGGCCGCCACGTGATCGCCGTGAAAGACGGCGAGCAGCGACAGACCGTGACCGTCGACCTCGTCGAAGCGGAGCGACGCACGGTGAGCGTCGTCGTGCCGTCCTCACTCCTGGCCGCACCGCCGGCCGTCGCACCCGCCGCGGCAGCGAAGCCGAGCCCGCCGCCCCCACCTCCGGCGAAGCCACGCAAGAAGCCCGCGGCCGGCACCGGCACCGAAACGCTCGTCGGCTACGCGGCGCTCGGCACAGGTATCGCCGTCGGCGGGGCGGCTCTCGCGCACTACTTCTGGAACCGCGGCCGCTACGAAGACTGGAAAACGGAGAACGCCGCACTCCAGTCGGACCCAACGAGCCCCGGCTCGCGCGAGCGCCAGGCGGCCAACAATGAACTCGCCGCGTCGATCGAAGGCGCGAGCCGCGTGACGGTGACGCTTTCGGTCGTCGGCGCGGCGCTCGCCGCAAGCGGTGCCGTCCTTTTAGTGTTGGGCTCGGGCGACGACTCGAACGCGCGTCCTCCCGCGCGTGGCGTGGCGCTTGCTCTTACTTGGGCGGGTGGTCGCTCGGGCGGAGCGACCGCATGGACGGCATGGTAGACTGACCGATCCGAGCGCCATGAAAACGGCTCTCTGCTTGCTTCTCCTGACGACCACGGTCGGCTGTTTCGACGTGGAGCAGGTCGACCCGTGCGCGGGAACCACGCCGTTCTTGGTGGACGACTTCGAGGACGACGACGTGCTTGCGTCGCCACCGTTTGAGCGCTGGAGCTGCAGCGGCTTCAACCCGGACGGCAACCCGCAAGCAGTGAACGACTGCGGGAAAATCAGCAGGGACGAGGAGAACGAAGCGTTCATGGGCGACTTCACTCTCACCGACGTTGAAAACGAGCTCCAGGAATTCACTGGGGCAAGCCTCAGCACGAGTTCTACGCGGACCTTCGATCTCGGGTGCTACCGGGCGATCGGGCTCAGCGCCAAGTTCGTTCCGGGGAATCCGCCACCACCGGCGAAATACTACGTGGAGCTCACCTGCCAATCGGCAACGTCAGGGGGTACCCCTGGCCCATACTCCGTTATCCGGGAGATCGATCTCACTTCGTCGTGGCTCCGGTTCCCACTTTCGTTGAGTAACTTTCGTCAACCCACGTGGCAGACGAATGCGCTCGACGGAGGCGAGAAGGCCTGTTTGGCGCGGGTTGACGGCGTGGGTCTCCTCTTGAGCACTAATCTCGGGGACGGGGACACGGGCAGCGGGGTGCTGTACATCGACGATGTCTTGTTCGAGTAAGGCCTTCTCGCGGCTCGGCGCTCTCCTCGTCGCCCACGCCTGTGCCTGTTCGCCGTCCACCGAACCGGCAGGCGAAAGCTACACCCGCATCGACGACATGGAGGGCGAAGGCAGCCGGATCCCCTGGCAGGCGCCGCACACCGACTCCGGCGCCGGTACGGGCCGCTGGCAGTCGTTCGCCGACATCGGGTGTAGCAGCCTGGTCCCGCCCCCGACGAGCCTCGATGCGGACCGCTGGACGTTCACCGACGTACCAAAACCCTACACGACGTTCTCAGGCGCGAGCAGCACGCGCGCAGCGCGCCTCTCGACGACGGAGCCGTTGGTCAACACGTGGGGCGCCGGCATGCGCTTCGACTTCACCTCGACCGTCGATTCGGTGGAACCGTCGACCGAGCCCCCCCCCGACGACCTCCCCTGCCCGACGGCGGAGCGCGATCTTTCCGAGTGGCCTGCGGAGGCGGTCGACCTCCGCGACTATCGCGGCGTCACCTTCTTCGGCATGGCCGACGCCGCAGCCGGGACGACGAGGGTGTCCGTGCTCCTCCTCGATCGAAACTCGGATCCTCGTGGCCTCGTCTGCGACGAGACGCAAGCAAGCGCCACCGAGTGCTTCAACAGCTTCGCTTCCGAAGTCGAGCTCGGGCCCGATTTCAAGCGCTTCCAGGTGGATTTTTCCGACCTCAGCCAGGACCCGCAGTGGGGTTACCGTCTGGACGAGCCGGATCTCGAGCACGTGTACGGCGTTGCGTTTCAAGTCTTCACGCCGGGCGGCGTCTGCCCCGAGGGCGCGGTGTGTCCCGGCGACCCGCCGAGCCTGACGTTCGACATCTGGATCGACGACGTGTACTTCGTGAACCGCTGAGCGTGCACGTGCGTCGCCTGGCCACGCGCGTGGCCTCGGCACGCGTGTTGCAACGTCGATCCCTCCATGCGCGCGGCTCCACTCGCCGTGCTCGTGGGGCTCCATGCCGCGCACGCCGGTGCCGCGGAGACGGGAGACGAGCAGGCTTTCAAGTTCGACTACCACGGCTACCTCCGCGCCCCGATGCGCCTCGGCATTGGCAAGCGCCTGCCCGAGGACACGCCCGGTTACCCGGTGTCGCTTCAGGGCGAGACCACCCTGCACGAAGCCACCGTCCCCGATGACCAGTACCTCAGTTTTCAGTCGACCGCGCACAACATGCGTTCGTGGGCCGAGGGCTTTTTCAGCTTCGGAAACGCTCTCGTCACGGGTGTCCTCGGCATCGGCTCGTACAACCTGACCGAGGCCGGGTTCAACGACACCGACGCCAACTGGGGCATCACCCAGGCCTACGTCCACCTCACGCCCGACCTCGGCTACGACAACTTTCGGCTATGGGCGAAGGCCGGCGCCATCGTCGACCGCTACGGCATGTCGGGCCGCTACGACGCGGGGGAGTACGACATGTACGTCTTCGGACGTACGCACGTGATGGGGGAAGTCGTGCACGTGGACTACGAGCTCACGAACGCTTGGACGCTCTACCTCGAGCAGGGCTTCGGCACCCACAAGCCCGATCCAAACGCGTACAACAACGCTCGCTACACGCTCCTTCACCACGAACACCTCGGCCTCCGGCGGGGGCGCGACCTCGAGTTCGGTGCGCACTACTTGATGTCGTGGTCACAGGAAGAGTACCGCCCGTCGGGTCTACCGATGGGCGAGGACTACGCGCCGCGAAACGGCCTGCCCCGGGGTTCGCTCTGGGTCGCCGGCGTCGAAGCGCGCGCTGAACTCGGCCCTTTCGGCTACATTTACGGTGCTTTTTCGCACGTCGGGGCCCGCTACGCGCTCACCGTATCGCGCGCGATCGAGGTCCTCCACGCGTCGGGCGGCGGCGAGTTCAACCTCGGGGTCCCCGCGAACTACCTCGACAGCCCGAACTGCGTGAACACCCCACCGAGCACGCCGGTCCCGCCGGTGGTCGGCACCCCGCCTGAGAACTGGGGCCCGCTCGACATCAACGGCTGCAGCGACGGCAACGGCTCCGTCAACGCCCTCCACGCTCAGTACGAGTTTTCGAGCACGAACTTCGCGCAGCAAATCAGTGGAGGAGAGCGCTTCTTCGGCGCGGGGTTCGACGCCACGCTCAAGCTCTACGGCCTCGTCGTCTTCGCGACGAGCCCTGCCCGCGACACGACGGCGCTCGCACCGACCGGCGGCGCCGCCGCACTTGCGACGGCACCGGACGGCTACGCCGTGCGCAAAGTGAAGTTCGGCGCCGATCTCGAGGTGCAGGCTCTTTCGTGGCTTTCACCGGCGCTGCGTTTCGACCGCGTGGTCCCGAACCACCACATCGCCGAGCAGTCCTTCGCGGTGCTGTCGCCGCGCGTCGAGTTCAAGTCGGCCTGGGTCGCGCACGAACGCCTCACGCTCGGCTATTCCCGCTACTTCTACGATCAGCGCACCTGCGCCGCGAACCCGGCGGACCCGCTCGCTCTGCAGCGCTGCGTGCAGCCGCCGCCCTCGCCTGTTCCGTACGACGGCTTCGGCACGGTCGTCGGGAAGCAAGAAGACGAAACGCGCGAGACGGGCGTGAAGCGCCCCGACGAAAACGTCGTGAAGCTCGAAGCCACGATGTGGTGGTGACCCGCCCACAACACCCGAAACCCGGAGAGACCCCCATGCCTCATCGATTTCACGATTCGTCGCGACCACTTCGGTTCTCGCCGCTTGTCGCCGTCGCAATCCTCGCGCTCGGCAGCTGCGCCGAGCCTTCCGCGCCGGCTCCTAGCCCCGGCGGAACGGCAGGCACCGGAGCATCCGTGCAAGGTGTCACCCTGGTCCCCGACGCGACCGGTTGGGTCGATGGTGCCGCGGAGGGAAACACGATCGGCGTGCAGGGCGCCTGGTATCCGTACGGTGACCAGTACGGTGTCGCGAAGTGCACGACCGTCGGGCTCCACCTCCCCGCAGAGTGCTCGACCATCTCGACACCGGATCCGCTGGTCGAAGGTTTCCCGAACGTACAAGGCGCCATGTGCACGAGCGGCGAGACCGCGGTCGTCCTGCCGTGTGGCCCGAACGTGCCGGGCTGCACGGCGGGAAACCCCGACTATTCGAACATGTGGGGCGCCGGCATCGGTCTCGACCTCAACGCCGAAGGCGGCGACGCGGGCGCAAAGAGCCCCTGGAACCCCGACGAGCACGGCGTGACCGGCATCGCGTTCGAGATCGACGCCCTTCCCCCGGGCGGCCTCCGCGTCGAATTCCCGATGGTACTTCCCGACATGACCACGACCGAGGACCACCCGGACGGCTCACCGTACTGGGGCGCGACGTCGAATTTTCAATCGTCCCCGGCGGTCGTCGGCCATAACGAGATAGCTTGGTCCGCTGTGCTCCCCCCGCGAACGAGCTATACGTTCGACCAGAAGAAGATCCTCGCCATTCAGTTCCACGTGCCCGCCGTCACGAGCGGCACGACGCGCCGCGGGTACACCTTTTGCATCAGGAATCTCACGTTTCTCACCGACGGTTCATGACGATGAATCCCACGAAAACGACCCTGCTCGCCCTGGTCGCCTCGCTCTCGCTCGCGTGTTCCGGTGAAAGCGAGCCCGCCCCGCCGGAGCCTGCGGAAACGACGGATCCCAATTGCGAAGCCTCCGGCATCATCGATCCGACACTCCTGATCGACGACCTCGAGGACGGTGACCCTCTGATCGCGATCGTCGCGACGCGAAACGGCAGCTGGTGGGTCTCGACTGACGGCACGGACGGCACCATCAATCCCCAGGCCGAACAGGGACCGCCGGCCGAGCGCATCCTCGGCGGGCGCTGCGGCAGCGACTACGCGATGCACGTGGCCGGGGCCGGGTTCACCGGCTGGGGCGCGGTGCTCTCCGCGGGGTTCCGTTACAACGCCACGGCCGAGCCGATCGACGCGACCAACTACCGCGGCCTCAGCTTTTACGCGCGCAAGAGCGACGACACCAACAGCGTGATCCGCATGCAGCTTCAGGATTCGAGCACCTACCCCGAGGGCGGGAAGTGCAACATCGACCCGGAGTCACCGGACGCTTGCTACAACGGCTTCGGCACGCAGCTCTTCGGCCTCACCGCCGAGTGGCAAAAATACTCCTTCGACTTCACCGAACTGTCCCAGCGGCCCGACTGGGGCTACCGCGCCGACGCCCTCGACCTCACCGCCCTCTTCGGCCTCGAATTCAACCTCGACCCGAACCGCGCCTTCGACCTCTGGGTCGACGACGTGTGGTTCTACGAGTAGCCGAGGCAGTGCCCGCCGGCACTCGACTCTTCGGCGGCAACTCGGGGCGTCGCTGGCCGACCCCGAGGGTCGAGAGCTATGCTCCGCCATGGTGCAACCGAGCGCTCCGCCCGCCGCCCGATCCGCCTCCGAGGAGCGTGCGGTTTTGCGCTACGCGCTATCGGGATTCTCCGACAGTTGGCTCATTCCGGAGGAGGAGGTGCCTGAGTCGGCGTGGCACGACGCGTGTCTCGAGCTCTTCAAGGCGCTGCTCGATGCGTGGGTGACCACGACGGCGAGGGACGCCGCCGTTTTTCGCGATATCGCCATCCAAGTGCGACACGAACGACCTCGGGTGGGATGGAACCCGGACGTCTGTCTCGTCGAACCCGCCCCAGCCGGAGCAAGTGAGCTCGAGAGCATGAGGCTCTGGGAACACCAGCCACCCCGTCTTGCGTTCGAGGCGGTGAGCCCCAACCACCCGTTCAAGGACTACGCGGTGGTTCCCGAGAAATGCGCGTTGGCCGGGGTCACCGAGCTCTGCGTTTTCGACCCGCTCCTCGCCGGTCCGCGTGCGCAGGGCGGGCCTTGGTTGCTCCAGCTTTGGAGGCGTGCGCCGGACGGTGGTTTCGAGCGCATCCATGCCGGCGATGACGCGGCGGCCTCCGAGGTACTCGGAGGTTTTCTCGTTCCCGATCGCGCCGAGCGCCGCCTACGGATCGCAGGCCGCCCGAACGGCGACGATCCGTGGCTCACCCGAGAGGAAGCAGCGCTTCGGCGCATCGCCGAGCTCGAGGCAGAGCTACGCCGCCGGTAGCCACACGCCGCCCGAGCGAGCCGCAAGTACGGTAGCCGACTGTCGGATTTGTCCGTCGGCCAAGCTCCGCACCCTGCCGCACGTGGGGAAGCCGACTGTGAGATTTGCCCCGTCGGCCCAGCTCCGGACCACGCCGCACGTGGGGAAGCCGACTGTGAGATTTGCCCCGTCGGCCCAGCTCCGGACCACGCCGAACGTCTAGCTGCGGACAGCGCCCGGCGTCGCACGTAGGGCTAAAATCCGACATACGGCGACGAGCGAAGCGAGGAGCCGACTGTCGGATTTGAACCGACGACCTGTGCTTTACGAAAGCACTGCTCTACCACTGAGCTAAGTCGGCGAACGGTGCCCGGGGGGGCGACACCGCGGCGGAGGATACGCGCGGCCGGCCCCGCGTCAAGGAGTGGGAAAAACCAGCGGTGGCCGACGGTTCACAGGCACTGCGAGTTGTCGGTCGGGTCGATGTCTGTGCACAGGGTCGAGCAGGCGCCGACATCGGCGCAGTAGTCGCATGCCCCCGTCGGCCCGGCGCAGTCGGGATCCACGATGCCGCAACCGCAATCGCACCCGTCGAGGGCATCGTAATAGGTGGCGGTGCACGTCCATCCCGTGTTCGCGCAAAGCCAGTTTTGCGAAAGGTCGATGCCGAAGCAGCCGTAGGTACCGCAGCTTCCGGTCCCACATCCATTGACGTAGTCGCACGCCCAACCCTCGCTGGAGAGGCAATCCGGATCGAGCACCCCGCAACCGCAGTTGCAGACGCCGTCGCCGTAGGCGAGGGTTTCGCACGTCCAGCCGGGGACACCTGCGCTGCAGGTTGCGTTGTTGTCGGCCGTGATGTCGAGGCACGACGTCGCACAGCTACCGGTGACGGCGCAGTCGTCACACGAGCCCGATGCTGGCGAATCGCACTCCAGATCGCGGGCGCCGCAGCCACAGGTGCAGCGGGCGTCACCCCAGACGCTTGGGTCACACGACCACCCGGCGGTCGGTAGCGCGAAGCTGAAATGGCCGATGTGGTAGCACGCGCCATTCGCAACAGGGGTCGAAACGTAGGTGGTGGGGTCGATCGTCACCTCGATCAGCGTCACGTCGTCCATCGTCATGATCGGACGGCCGTCCATCTGCTGCGAGGCAGCGTCGACCACGAGCGTGCCGCTGCTGGCATAAAAACGCGCGGCGCCGGCGTTGCCGAGGGCCGTGATGTCGCGCTCGATCAGGATGCAGCGCGCGCAGGTCGAGTAGTTTTCTTCGAGGCCGGTCCCGAGCGTGAACGTCCCAATGGCCTCACCGTTGAGGCCCGTGTCCGAGTAGAGCTGGATCCCGATCACGTCGTCGAGGGAGCCCTGGAGCTGCTCGTCGATCGCGTAGTCGTAGATCGCGGTGCGAAAGCTCGGATTGGGATCGATGGCCATGCCGACCGCAACCCCGGGCGTGATCTCGACGCAGCCGCCCGTGCCAGCCGTGCCAGCCGTGCCCCCGCGACCGGTACCGCTTTCCCCGCCGCTACCCGCCCCGGCAACACCCGCCGACCCAGCGTTGCCACCGTTGCCGCCGTTACCGCCGTTACCGCCGGTACTGCCACCGTTACCGCCGTTGGAGCCACCCGTGCCGCCCTCCGCGCCGGCTCCGCCGTCACCGCTCTCGCCGCTCGAGCCCCCGGTCGTGCCGCCCTTGCCGCCGCCCCCGCCCTTGCCGCCGGAGGTACCGCCGGCGCCGCCCTTACCGCCCGATGCACCGCCCTTGCCACCCGTGGTCGAACCGGCTTTCCCCCCGGTTGCACCGCCCTTGCCGCCGCTCGCGCCCTGGCCGCCCTCGGCGTCCTCCTCCCCCTTCTCATAGTCGCTCAGGCCGATGAGCTGCTGGCAGGAGGCGACGATGGAGACGGACGTGAGGAGCGCGGCGAGCGTTGAAAAGCGGTTCATAAGCAGTCCCTCCGAGTGAGACTATCACGGGAGAAAGAGCGGGGAAAGGGCGCCAGCCCCCACGATCAACGCTCAGAGCGTGTCCCAGGAGTAGCGCTCGCGCTCGAAGGCGTGGTCAGCGAGCGCCTTCACCCACTCGTCCTGGTTGTCGTCGATTTCACTCACGGTGTTCCGCACGCGACGGCGGACCTGACCGGCGAAGGCATTCGCGATGTCGAGCTCCCGTGCAGCGGCGTTCGCACCGCCTTTTCGTATCGCGCCGTCCACGCGACTCAGCACGCAGGCGAGGACGAAGAGATCGATCATGATGTCGGCAAGGCGCTTGGTCGCAAACTGCTTGTCGATGATGGCGCGGCCGTGTTTTCTCAAAATGCGATCGGTCGCCGCCGCGAGATCGCGGGTCGAGTCTTCGAACACGCCCTGAGCGGCTTTGAGCGCGGGATCGAGCCGGGTGAACGTGGTTCCTTCACGGCCGATGCCGGTCGCCATCGCGGCGCGCCGCATCGCATATTCTGAAATCACGCCGAAACCCTTGATCGGGTCGTTGAACACGCCCTCGAGCGACTTGGCGATCTCGCGCAGCGACTGACCGGCGTCGTTCATGGCCGTGAGGGCGATGAACAAGCGCAGGATCTCGTTCGTGCCTTCGAAGATGCGGTTGATGCGCGAGTCACGCACCAGACGCTCGTACGGGAACTCGCACATGAAGCCGTTGCCGGCGGCGATCTGGAGCGCCTCGTCGGCGGTTCGGTTCAAGGCTTCGCTGGCGAACACCTTGCTGATCGCCGCTTCCACCTGGTAGTCCTCGTACCCGGCGTCGACCAGCTCGGCCACCATCGTCACCGTCGCTTCCGCGGCGTAGCAGTCGATGATCATCTGACCGACCTTCTGCTTCACGAGGCCGAAGTCGCGGATCGGCTTGCCGAACTGGACGCGCTGGTTCGCCTGCGCCGTGGCGAGCGAGATGAGCTTCTTCATGCCGCCGACGCTGCCGCCGCCGAGACCGGTGCGGCCGGAGTTCAGGATGGCCATCGCGACCTTGAAGCCCTTGCCCTCGTCGCCGAGCAGATTCTCGGCCGGGACGCGTACGTTGTCGAAGCTCACCGTCGTGGTCGAGCTCGCGCGGATGCCCATCTTGTCTTCGTGCGGGCCGGAGGTCACGCCCGGCATGTCGCGCGTGACGATGAAAGCGGAGACGCCCTTTCGTTCCTTCGGGTCGCCCGTCTTGGCGAAGACGGTGAAGAAGTCGGCCATGCCGCCGTTGGTGATCCAGATCTTGCTGCCGTTCAGCACCCAGCTGTCGCCCTCGCGAACCGCGGTGGTCTTGATCGACGCCGCATCCGAGCCGGAGCCCGGCTCCGTCAGGCAAAAGGCCGCGATCATCTCGCCGGTGGCAAGCTTCGGGTAATACCGACTGCGCTGCGCTTCCGTGCCGAAGAGCAAGAGACCGCGCATGCCGATCGAGCTGTGGGCGCCGACGGTGACGGCGACGGAAGCGTCGTAACGCGCCACTTCTTGCAGCGCGCGCGAGTACGCTTTGCTGCCGAAGGCGAGGCCGCCGTGCTCCTCCGGGATCACGAAGCTGAAGAGGCCCGCCTCTTTGAGCTCGTTCACGAATTCGGGCGGGAACTCGCCCTTCCTGTCCCAGCTCCGAAAGTCTCCCTCGTGCGGGCCGAGCATCTGCGAAAGCGTGGTGATGACGCCCTCGAGCGTTTCCTTTTCGCTCGTGGTGAGCGCCGGAAACGGCAAGATGATGTCCTCCTCGATCCGCCCCATGCACAGCGAGCGCATGAAGCTCGCCGTTTGCTTGTCGACCATGCGCTACAGTAGCACTTCTTGGACCATTCCCGCATGCGCGACGACGACGAGCGCCTCGTTCCACCGCCGACCAAGGGGCACCTTTCGGTCGCGCGGCTCGTGCGCGCCTGGTACGTGGCCAGTACGTCGAGCGAGCTTGCGGATCGGCCGATCCACCGAACGGTATCCGGCATCCCGCTGGTTCTCTTCCGATCGAACGGCCGGGCGAACGCCCTCCTCGACCGCTGCCCGCACCGCAACGCCCCGCTCTCGCTCGGGCGCGTGAGCAAGGGCGGCACCCTCGAATGCGCGTACCACGGCTGGCAGTTCGAAGGTTCCGGGCGCTGCGCGCTGATCCCCGGGCTCGCCGAGACGGAAGCGCGTGAACGGCGCGTCCCCGCCTGCGCGGTCCGCGAGGAAAACGGTTTCGTGTGGGTGTGGCCGGAGCTCGACGCCGAGCCGACGCACGCGCCGTTTCCTTTGCCCTCCCTCGGCAAGGGCTACGCGCGCGTCGAGAGGATGGTGGAGGCGCCGGGCACGTTGCACGCAACGCTCGAGAACGCGCTCGACGTGCCGCACACCGCGTTCCTCCACCGCGGGCTCTTTCGCGGCAGCGGGAAGAAGAACGAGATCCGCGCCACCGTGCGCCGCGGCTCGGATCGCGTCGAGGTCGAGTACGCGGGGGAACCGCGACCGAGCGGCGTCGCGGGTTTTCTGCTGTCACCGAGCGGCGGCACGGTCGAACATTGGGACCGCTTCATCCTGCCGTCGGTGGCGGAGGTCGAGTACCGGCTGGGAAAAGAGAGCCACTTTCTCGTCACCGCGCTGGGCACGCCGGTCACCGATTTTTTGACCAGGCTCTACGCCGTCGTCCAGTTCCGCTCGCCGATCCCGAGCTTTCTCCTCCGGCCTTTCCTCGAGCCGGTCGCGCTCTCGATCTTCGGCCAGGATCGGCGCATGCTCGCCGCCCAGGCCGAGACCGTCCGCGCGTTCGGCGGCGAGCAGTTCATGTCCACCGAGCTCGATCTCATCGGCCCGCACATCTGGCGCCTGTTGAAGCACGCCGTTTCGGGTGAACCGGACCCCGAGGGCACGCTGGGCGACGCGCGTGAGGTACGGTTCTTCGCGTGAGCCTCGACTCGCTCTCGACGCTGAACGCCATCCTGAACGCGATGGCCGGCGTGTGCCTGCTCGCCGGCTACTACTTCATCAAGACGAAGCAGATCGACCGCCACCGCCGCGCGATGCTGACGGCGTTCGCTCTCTCGGCGATCTTCCTCGTCTCTTACTTGGTGCACCACGCGCGCGTCGGGTCGGTGCCGTACCGGGGAGAGGGCGTGCTCCGTACCGTGTACTTCGCCATCCTGATCCCGCACGTGATCCTGGCCGCGGCCGTGCCCCCGCTCGCCATCGTCACCATCCGGCGCGGCTTGAAAAATCAGGTCGAACGCCACCGCCCGCTCGCCCGGGTCACGCTGCCGATCTGGCTGTTCGTGTCCGCGACCGGCGTCATCGTGTATTTCATGCTGTACGGCTCGTGAGTCTCCACCCGACCCCACTCTCCCCTCGCCCGCCGGTCGAGCCCACGCGTTCGTTCCGTCTTGGGCTCTCCGCGTGGTTGTTCCTCGCCGCGGCGGTCGGGCTCGGGCTCACGCTGGCGATCGCGCCGCGAGAGAGCGGCTTCTTCGCCGCGGTTCCAGCCGGGCTCATCGGCGTCGTCGCCTGCGAGCTCTACGCGCGCGGAAAAACGGACACTGCCGAACCCTGGCGATACGACGGGTACTGTGTGCTGCTCGGGACGCTCGCCATCTTCTCGCTCGGGCTCACCGTGGGGCCGGAAGCGTCGCTGCTCGGCTGGGTGCTCGCGCTCTTGCTCGCCTCACTCGGTCTGGCGACGGTGCTGCCGGGGTCGTGACGTGCGCGCGGTCGTACAGCGTGTTTCCGAGGCGTCCGTTCGCGTCGGGGGGAGCACGGTGGGGCGCATCGACCGCGGTCTGCTCGCGTTGGTCGGCGTGGCAGACGACGACGGCGACGCCGACGTGCGCGCCCTCGCCGAGAAAATCGTGGGGCTTCGCGTGTTCGAAGATGCCGACGGCAAGATGAACCTGGACCTTTCGGCCGTGAACGGTGCGCTGCTCGCGGTGTCGCAATTCACGCTGCTCGGTGACGTGCGCAAAGGGCGGCGGCCGAGCTTCGGCCGGGCGATGGCACCCGAGCCCGCGCGCAAGCTGTTCGACGAGTTCGTGGCCGCGTGCCGCGCCAAGGGCGTCGTCGTCGAAACGGGTCGCTTTCAGGAGTCGATGCAGGTCGAGCTCGTGAACGAAGGCCCGGTCACGATCCTGATCGACACGCGCGGTGGGTTCTGAACGTGCTGACCATCGAATTTCTCGGAAACGGCTTCAGGGGAGCGAAGCGGATCGAAGCCGAAGGCGGCGGCGCGCTGGTCGACCTCTGCGACGAGCACCTAGCGCCGGTGCCGTTCTCGTGCCGCTCGGCGAGCTGCGGGACCTGCCACGTGGAGGTGCTCGAAGGCGCAGAACACTTCGAACCTCCGGAGCCGCCGGAGCAAGAGCTGCTCGATCTGATCGGCAGCCGCGGCACCTCGCGCCTCGCCTGCCAAGCCCACCTGCGCCCCGGCACCGGCCTCGTCCGCCTGCGCGCGCACCTCAGCCGCTAGCCCGCTGACCCTGAGGACCCTCTGGCCGCGCTCCCCCCCCCGCGCTTCCCGCTCAGGATATCGAAAGCACGACCTTGCCGAAGGTGGCGTTCGATTCCATGCGGCGGTGGGCGTCCGCCACTTCGGCGAGCGGAAGCACCGCGTCGACCAGCGGCTCGAGCACGCCGGCTTCGAGCCAGCCGAGGAAATCGCGGCGGAAGCGCTCGACGACTCGGATCTTGTCGGCGAGTGGACGCGTGCGCATGACGAGGCCGAGGATCGCGTGCCGGCGAGCGAGCACGCGCGACAGATCGAGCTCGGCCTTGCCGCCGCCGACCAGCCCGACGACGACGTGGCGCCCGAGCACCGCGAGGCAACGCTGATGACTCGAAAGGTAACTGCCGCCGACCAAATCGAGGATCACGTCGACGCCGCGCCCCTCCGTCACCTCGAGCGCAGCGTCGGCGAAGTCGCCGCTCTCCCTCGAAACGGCACGCTCCGGACCGAGCGTCATCACGCGCTCGATCTTGCCCGCACTCGCCGTCGCGAGCACGCGACCACCCGCGGCCCGCGCGAGCTGAACTGCCGCCGAACCGACCCCGCTTCCCGCCGCGTGCACCAGCACCCACTCGCCCGGCAGCAGCTTTCCGAGGCCGAAAAGGGCCTCCGTCGCGGTGAGGAACGCCTCCGGTACGGCGGCGGCCTGCACGAACGAAAGCCGCTCCGGAATCGGGAGGCAAAGGCGCTCGCTCACCGTGACGCGCTCCGCGTAGCCGCCGCCAGGAAGCAGCGCCATCACGCGGTCCCCGACCCGCGCCGAGCTCACGCCGGGCCCGAGCGCCGAAACGATCCCCGAGCATTCGAGCCCGAGCACGTTGGACGCGCCCGGCGGCGGCGGGTACACGCCACGCCGCTGAAGCAGATCCGCTCGGTTCAGTGCCGTGGCGCGCACGTCGATCACGACCTCGCCGTCACCCGGCACCGGCTCCGGCAGCTCGCCGAGCTCGAGCACCTCCGGTCCGCCCGCGGAACGAACGATGATCGCCTTCATCCGGCGGGACTATGTCAGAGTTCGGTGAGGTGCGCCGCGCCGATCACGCCGGCGCGTTCGCCGAGCTCGCTGACCAAGAGCGGCACCTGCGCGAGCGGCGGAGCAAACGCGAATTCACGGAGCGCGCGCCGCACGTAGGGCTCGATCAGATCGAACGACGCGGAAATTCCACCCGTAAACACGATGGCGTTGAGATCGAGCAGGTTCTGGATGTTGGCGAGGCCGCGCCCGAGCGCCTCACCCATCTCCTCGAACACGCGCAGCCCGGCCTGATCGCCCTTGCGCGCGGCCTGAGCGATCGGCAAGACCTCGTCCGCCGAACCGCCGAGCTCGCGAAAGCGCCGGAGCAGCGCTTTCGTCCCCGCGTACGCCTCGAGACAACCACGCTGGCCGCACGCACACACCGGCGCCTCGTGCGACCGCACGACGTTCATGTGGCCGACCTCACCGGCGAAGCCGGACGCACCCGGGTAGAGCGCATGACCGAGGACGAGACCGCCGCCGATCCCGGTGCCGAGCGTCACCATCAGAAAGCTCGGATAGTTGCGCCCGTGGCCGTAAAGCCGCTCGCCGAGCGCGGCCGCGGTGGCGTCGTTCTCGACGGCGATCGGGCAGTTGAGACGCTCGCCGAGCTCGCGCGCAATGTGCACGCCTTCGAAGCCCGGCACGTTCGTGAGCCGCCAGCAACGGCCGTCCGAGTCCACCTCACCCGGGATCGCCACGCCGACCGCAGCCGGACGCGGGGTGAGGGCCAGGGCGACGTTGGTGAGGGTCGAGAGCACCTCGTCGACACTCGCCCCGGTGCGAGTTTCACTCGTCATGGAACGCACGACCGCGCCGCCTTCGACGATGCCGGCCTTGACTTGCGTTCCTCCGAAATCGACCCCGACGAGCATCCAACCGTTCCTTGATGGTGTGGTGGGGCGCACCCGGCGGCGAGCGCGTGACCCTCTTTGGACCCTTGAGTTTAGCCTGCCATTCCTCGATGCTCCACTACGGACGGACGGAAGGGGCCGACCACTCTTCCACACATGGTCCTACAGCTCCCTCGTGTCGCTCGCGGGTCGCTCGCTCCTTGTTGGTCTCTACCGCTGCCATGGACGTTCTGAAGGTCCTTTCGCTCAATATCTGGAATCGGTCGGGCCCGTGGCCCGAAAGGCTTTCGCTGATCAAGGACGAGATCAAACGCCTCGATCCGGACGTGATCGGCCTTCAGGAAGTGATGCGCCTGGTGAGACCCGGGACCGAGGTGCCGCTCTCTCCCGAGCACGATCAAGCGGCTGAAGTGGCAGCATCGTTCGGCTACGAGATCGCATGGACGCCGGCGGCCGACTACGGCAACGGCCTTTTGATGGGCAACGCGATCTTGAGTCGCTTTCCCATTTTCGAAACCCGCGGCTTTCGACTGCCGGATGCCGGCACGGGGGAACGCCGAGCGTTGCTTTTTGCGCTGGTCGGCGCGAAATGGGGCCGCCTCCCGTTGTTCGTGACCCACCTCAACTGGCGGTTCGACCACGGGTTCGCGCGGCTCGCCCAGGTTCGCTTCATCGCCGACCGCGTGGAGGAGCTCGCGCCGGCGCTCGGCGGCTTCCTGCCGCCGGTCCTCATGGGCGACTTCAATGCGGAGCCCGACGCCGACGAGATCCGCTTCTTGAGAGGCCTCCACGTCGTCGACGGCAAGAGCGTGCATTTTGCCGATGCGTGGCTCTACGGCGGTGACGGAACGCTCGGAGCCACCTACGACCAGCGGAACGACCACGCGAAACGCAACCGCGAGCCGCCGCGCCGCATCGATTACATCTTCGCCCGCGGGCCCGACGCCGAACTCCGCGGCGAGCCGCTGATCGCGCAGGTTTGTGCCACGAACTCGCGGCCTGGGGCGGACGGCACCGTCTGGCCGTCCGATCATTTCGGCGTCTATGCCGAGCTCGTCATGGAGCCGCGGAGTCTCTAGAGCGCTTGGCAGCGGCCCCGGGCCGCGCTAGTTGGGCGCCCATGAAGCATGCCGTCCCGCACGACCTCGGTGCCGAGCGCGGAAAGGTCGTCGCCGAAGCGGCCATCGCTTCCTACGTCAAGCGGTTCGAGAAGTATTCGGCCAAGGCAACCTGGGCTGCGCCGAACCGCGCCGACATCGCGTTCAGCGTGAAGGGGATCTCCCTGAGCGGCACGCTCGAGGTGAAAGCGAGCACGTTCGAGATGGATCTCGACGTGCCCTTCTTCCTCCGGCCGTTCAAGAATTCGGCGCTCGCGGTGATCGAGGAAGAGATCAAGAGCTGGGTCGCCAAGGCGAAGGCCGGCGAGATCTGAGCCTACGCGAGAAGGTCGACGCCGAGCTTCGGACGAACGACTTCGGCGACACCCTCGCGTTCGAGCTCGGCGAGCACCTGCAGCACGCAGGCTTCGTCCCACGCGTCACCCACGACCTGCAGACCGATCGGTAGCCCTTGTGCGTCGCGGCCGACGGGCGCGGTCCCCGCCGGCAGCCCGCTGAGGTTCCCGAGAAACGCGAAGCGGCACGCGCCGTCGAGCGCCTTGGTGTCGATGAAGCCGCTCGCGGCTTCGGCGTCGGTGACGGGCGGCGCCACGGACTTGGCCGACGGGAGCACGATGGCGTCGACGCCGCGGAGCACCGACACGAGCTCGGCGCGGAGCCCTTCGCGCAGGCGCTGCGCGTCGACGTAATCGTCGGACGGAAAGGCGTCCACGTTGGCGAGAAACAGCCGCAAATCGAGACCGAGGTCTTCGCGGTGCGCCGCTTCGACGGCGCGAAGCGCCGCGCGTCCCTCGATCGCGATCGTGAGGTAACCAATCGCCGCCGCGTGACGCGCGAGCGGAAGCTCCACCGGAACCAGCACCGCGCCCCGCGCCTCGAGCTCCCCGAGCGCGGCACGCCCGACGCGCCCGACCTCGTCGTCCGCGTCCGCCCATTCGGATTCGGGTACGCCCAGGCGAAGGCCCCGCACGCCGCGGCCGAGCGCGTTCACCGGTTCTCCGGCGGCGAACGGCGGGGCGGCCAGCGTTGCGCGATCCGCCGGGTCGGCACCGGCGGCGAGGTCGAGCGCGAGCGCGAGACCGTGCGTGCTCGACGCGAGCGGACCGAAATGCACGACCGACGTGCCGCCCGGCGAGCCGTGCCCGGTGCACGAGATGCGGCCGTACGTCGGCTTGATGCCGAAGATGCCGTTGTACGCCGCGGGCACGCGGATCGAACCGCCGCCGTCCGCACCGAGCGCGAGCGGCACGACGCCGAGCGCCACCGCCACCGCCGAGCCTGTGGAGCTCCCCCCGGCGAGCCGTTTCGGATCGTAGGCGTTTCGCGGCATCGCTCGGTGCGCATTCACGCCGAGCGGAGAGAGGCCGTACTCGGTCATCGACGTCTGGCCGATGACAATCGCCCCGGCACGCCGGAGCCGCGCGACGAACACGGCGTCGCGCGCCGCCGGCACGTGGGGCATGAACGACGTGCCGAGTCGCGTCGGAAAGCCCTCGGCGTCCATCTCCTCCTTGACCGCGATCGGAACGCCGTCGAGCTCGCCGAGCGGTGTCCCGGCCGCCCAGCGCGCGGCGCTCGCGCGAGCCTCGACCACGGCTCGATCGTCCGCGCGAGCCGTGAACATGTCGTAATAAACCGACTGGCTGGCGAGCCGCCGCGCGCCGTCGAGCGCTCGGCGGACGACCACCTCGGGCGACACCGTGCCGTTACGGTACGCCTCGGTGAGCCCGTCGACCGTTCGCGGCCAGCCGGTCGAACGATGGATCGGCAGCGAGGCCGAGGGCCGTTCGTGACTTTCTCGCGCTCGCCGCGGCATGAGATCGTAGGGAACGAAGCCGCGCGCGTCCGCCGCGAGCCGGCGAACGGCATCGATACCGAGCTCCCCGCGCACCACCACCGCCAGCGCGCTTCGAAACGGCACCGATCGGGCACTGAACACGAGCGCACGCAGCACCGACCCCGAGATCCGACCGACCGGAAGCTTCATGTGGCCGAAAGCTACCAACTTTCGCCGATGCAAGCCCCGGAAACATTGGCGCTAGCCGGCCGACAAAAAACGTTGGTAAGAGGGAAACGTGTCGAACTCCGCCAGGTATCAAATCCCGGTCGACGAGCTTCCCTTGGACCCCGAGGCCCTGAAAGAAAGCTTCGTCAACCACGTCCAGCACACGCAGGGCAAACACCCGAACGCTGCAACGAGGCTCGACCATCTGGTGAGCCTTGCCCGGGTCGCGCGCGATCGAATGTTCGACCGCTGGACCCGCACCTGGCAGCGGCGAGAGCGCCAGCAGCCGAAAATCGTCTACTACCTGTCGCTCGAGTACCTGCTCGGCCGGTTGCTCGACGACGGCCTGACCAACCTCGGGATCCGCGAGAATACGCAGGAAGCGCTCGCTTCGCTCGGTATCGATCTCGAAGACGTGCTCGATCACGAGCCGGACGCGGGCCTCGGCAACGGCGGCCTCGGGCGCCTGGCCGCTTGTTTTCTCGATTCGATGGCGACGCTCGGCATCGCCGGCATGGGCTACGGCCTGCGTTACGACTACGGCATCTTCCGTCAGGAGATCGTCGGCGGCACCCAGCACGAAGCGCCGGACCGCTGGCTCGAATTCGGCAACCCGTGGGAGATCGCGCGGCCCGAGCGCATGGTGAAGGTGCGCTTCGGCGGGCGCGTGATCACGTACACCGGTGCGTCCGGCCGGACCGTCCACGAATGGGTGGACACGCACGACGTGCACGCCCTGCCTCACGACGTGCCGGTCCCCGGCTACAAGAACCAGGTCGTCAACACGCTCAGGCTCTGGTCTGCCCGCGCGACCCACGATTTCGACATCTCTTACTTCAACCGAGGCGATTACATCCGCGCGGTGGAGCAAAAGAGCGCAACCGAAAACATCTCGCGCGTCCTCTACCCGAACGACTCGCAACCCGCGGGCAAGGAGCTCCGGCTCAAGCAGGAATATTTCCTCGTTTCCGCCACGCTCCAGGATGCCCTCTCGCGCCACATCCGCTACCACGGCGACCTCTTCAGCCTGCACGAGCAAGCGGTCTTCCAGATGAACGACACCCACCCCGCGCTGGCGGTGGTGGAGCTGATGCGCCTCTTGATCGACGTGCACGGCATGCCGTGGGACGACGCGCTGTCGCTCATGCGCCGCTCGATGGCGTACACGAACCACACCATCTTGCCCGAAGCTCTCGAGCGCTGGCCGGTATGGCTGATGGAGCGCGTGCTGCCGCGCCACCTGCAGCTCATCTACGATCTCAACCAGCACCACCTAGCCGAGGTAAAGCAGCGTTTCCCCGGCGACGAAGGCAAGCTCAGGCGCATGTCGATCGTCGAGGAAGGCAGCGAGAAGCGCATCAGCATGGCGAACCTCGCCGTCGTCGGGGCGATGAAGGTGAACGGCGTTTCCGCGCTGCACTCGCGCCTGGTGAAAGAGCAGCTGTTCCCCGACTTCGCCGAGATGACGCCCGACAAGTTCATCAACGAAACGAACGGGGTCACCCCGCGGCGATGGATCCTGAAGTGCAACCCCAAGCTCGCCGCGCTGATCAGCTCGCGCATCGGCCCAGGCTGGGAAGTCGACCTCGACAAGCTCGAGGGCCTCGTCCCCTTCGCCACCGACCCCTCGTTCCAGGCCGAGTGGCGCGCCGTAAAGCTCTCGAACAAGGAGCGGCTGGCCAAGAGCCTGCTCCAGCAGTTCAACATCGAGCTCGACCCGACTCACCTGCTCGATACGCAGGTCAAGCGCATCCACGAGTACAAGCGCCAGCTCCTCAACATCCTGCACGTGGTCGCGCTCTACCAGTCGTACAAGGCAAGCCCGCCGTTCGACGTGGTGCCGCGCACGTTCCTCTTCGGCGGCAAGGCTGCGCCCGGCTACGACATGGCGAAGCGCATCATCCACCTGATCAACGCGGTCGGGCAGGTGGTGAACTCGGACGCCAAGGTGCGCAATCACCTGCGCGTGATCTTCGTGCCCAACTACGGCGTTTCGCTGGCGGAACTGATCATCCCGGCAACCGACGTTTCCGAGCAGATCTCGACCGCGGGGATGGAAGCGTCCGGCACCGGCAACATGAAGTTCGCGCTGAACGGCGCGCTCACCGTCGGCACGCTCGACGGTGCGAACGTCGAAATCCGCGAGGCCGTCGGTGCGCAGAACTTCTTCCTGTTCGGGCTGACCGAGGAACAGGTGCTCGCCTCGCGTGCGTCCGGCTACGACCCGATGCAAACGTACTACGCCGATCAGATGCTCAGAAAAGCGCTCGACGCCGTCGGCAGTGGCCTCTTCTCGCCCGACGATCCACTGCGCTTCCGGCCGATCGTCGATAGCCTGCTCTACGGCGGCGACCACTACCTCGTGCTCGCCGATTTCTTGAGCTACGTGCACACGCAGCGCAGTGTCGAGGCCGCGTACCACGATCAAGCCGAGTGGACGCGCCGCTCGATCATGAACGTCGCGCTCTGCGGTCGCTTCTCGAGCGATCGCACCGTCCTCGGCTACGCGAAAGACGTGTGGGGCGTCTACGTGCCGCCCCCACAATCCGGCCGCGGCCGCATGCTGGTCTCGATCCCGCCCCCTCCCCCTTCGACCGACAACGGCTCCGCCACCTGACGAAAACTACCGCCTGACCGCCACCGAACGCCGGACGTCGCCCCCATGCTAAGATGGTGGGCTCATGGCGCGCGGTGCATCGAGGGTCGCTCCGGTCCTAGGCTTCGCGTTCCTCGGCCTCGCTGGTTGCTCGGACGTAGGGACCAACGAACTGACGCGGGGTGATCCGAGCTCCATTATCGGCGGCGACCCCGATACGGTCACCAGCGCGATCGTCGCCATCCAGAGCGCCGACGGCGGCTTCTGCTCGGGGAGCCTCCTCGCACCGAACCTCGTCCTCACCGCGCAGCACTGCGTGGCGAACCTCGCGGACCCCGAGGCGAGCGTCCAGTGCGGCGTGACCATGTTCACGAGCGTCAACCCGGCCCAGGATTTCCTCGTCACCTGGGACGCGGATCTTCATAACGGCGCGCCCAACAGCACCATCTACGAGGTGAATCTGGTCGTCACGCCGCCCTCGCGGTCGCTCTGCGGCAACGACATCGCCATGCTGCGCCTTTCCACCAACGTGCCGGCGACGCAGGCCACACCAATCGAGCCTCGCGTCAATTCTCGCCCCACGGCCGACGAAATCTTCGACGCCGTCGGCTACGGCATCCAGTCGCCGAGCGACCAGACCGGGCAGACCGCGGGCGAGCGCATGCGCGTGAACGGCCTGGCTGTCGGCTGCGTGGGCGCTGCGGCCTGCAACGGCACGGGCGCCACCGGCACGGAATGGGCGGCCGAGTCGCCGATCTGCAGCGGCGATTCGGGAGGCCCCGCGCTCGATGCACAGGGTCGCGTGATCGGCGTCGCCTCGCGCGGCGATCCGGATTGCTCGGTCGGCATCTATTCGGCCGTCGATTCGTGGCACGATCTGATCGTCGACACGGCGGTCGACGCCGCGGACGACGGCGGCTACGACCCTCCGACCTGGACGGGTGTCGAACCCACCGACGGCGGCGTGCCCGACGCCGGGATGGATGCGGGGATGGATGCCGGCATGGACGCCGGAATGGATGCGGGTGGCCCCGACGCCGGCCCCGACGCCGGCATGGACGCCGGTCCGCCCGACGCTGGAACGGATGCAGGCGTCGACGCGGGCCCCCCGGATGCCGGCAACGACGCCGGTCCGCCGGGCCCCGACGCAGGGCCGGACGCGGGCACGCCGCCCGATGCTTCACCGGGCGACGCGGGCTCGCCGCTCGGCGAGGTCTGCACCAACGCCTGTCGCGACGGCTACCTCTGCTACGCCGACGACAACGAGCCGCCCGGCATCTGCGTACCCCCGTGCGAGGAGAACCGCGACTGCCCCGAGGGCTACCGCTGCTCGTCGCTGAAAGCCTGCACGCCGGAGTCGAACGGCGGCGGCGACGACTCCACCGACACGACCTCGAGCTGCACCTGCAGCACCCCGGGCCACGCGCGCGGCACCGGCTCGCCGTGGCTGGTCCTCGCCCTCGCGGCGTGCTCGCTCGCGGGCATTCGGCGCCGCGCGCGCGCCGCGTAGACCGAGCCGGACGCCCGGTCGAAGAGCCGGCCCACCCTGCCGCGAGGCCTGTATTAGACTCGGCGGCGTCGTGCGCCTCGCCCGCCTCCTCGTCGCGTTCGCTCTCGTGGGCCTGGTCGCGCTCCCGGCCTGCGACGACGACGACTTCTGCCGCCCCGGGACGCCCTGCGACTGCTCGGGCGGCGACGAATGTTACCTGAACTGCGAGGGCACCGGCTGCAACGAGTCGTGCCACGACCTGAACCGCTGCGGCGGCATCTGCGGCGACGTCTGCAGCTTCAACTGCCACAACATGGACGAGTGCAGCACGTACTGCGGCGACGCGTGCAACGCCTCGTGCCACGACACCGTCGCCTGCGGCATCATCTGCGGCGCGGATTGCGACTACCGCTGCAACAACGCCTCGCGCTGCGGCGCCACGGTCGGCCCAGGTAGCACCGTCACCTGTCGCGGCCTTTCGTCCTGCGAGGTCACCTGCACCGGCAGCTGCACGGTTGACTGCGAAGGCGTCGGCCGCTGCCAGGTCTGGTGCGGCGCGACCGACGACACGCCGACGGACTGCACGAACGGAACGAGCTGCGGCTGTTAGCCCGCCACGACCCCATGCCCCCCGCCCTGCTCCGCCTCGCTGCCGCCCTTGCCGCGCTCGTCGCCCTCGCGCTCGTTTCGAAGAGCGCGTCAGCGCAGTACATCCGCCAGGAGGGCAAGCACGAGCACTACTCGGTCGAGCTCGAGCCGCATTTCGTCTTCGGCTGGAACGATCCGCCGGGTGTCGGCTCAGGCGACGGCCTCGGCGTCGGCCTCCGCGCCACGTTCGAGATCGCGAAGTACGGCTTCATCAAGAAGCTGAACGACTCGGTCGGCATTGGTGTCGGCACCGATTTGGTATTCTACGACGGCAGCGGCCACGGCCCGCGCGGCACCTGCGTTCAAAGCACGACGGTCCGCGGCGGCATCCCGGTCTGTATCCGCGCCGAGGACAGCGGTGACGACGACACGACGTACCTCTGGATCCCGATCGTGATGCAGTGGAATTTCTGGCTCCACAAGCGCTGGAGTGTGTTCGGCGAACCGGGTCTCGCGGTCCGCCTCGACGATCTCGAAGACTTCGGGCTAAGCCCCGTCATCTTCTTCGCCGGCGGCCGCTTCCACCTCTCCTACAACGCCACCCTGACCCTCCGCCTGAGCGTCCCGTACGCACCGTTCGGCCCGTACGCGTCATTCGGCGGGTCGTTCATGTTCTGACGGCAGGCGCTCGGCGACATTCGCCGTTCGGAGACGTGCCGCCGGGGACGGAGGGGCACGGCCCTCGCGTTGCTTGAGCGGATGGCGGAGACGTGACAGCCTTCGCGGCCGCTACCGCCCCCGTAGCTCAGTTGGATAGAGCAGGGCTTTCCTAAAGCCAAGGTCGTACGTTCGAATCGTATCGGGGGCGCTATTTCACGCCGGGGCGGCGCCGTACCTACGGGGTTCCATGGTGCGCCTGCGGCGCCGGCCCGATTTAGACCTTCGTGCGGATCCTGTTCGCTGTCCGCAGCTCGACGTACTGCGACTGAAATCAACGGGCCGACGGTGCGAATCGAATCGGGGGCACTATGCTGTCCCACCAACATGAAGAAGGCCGATATCTCTGTGCTCAAGGTTGCCGGTCAAGCCGTGTTCGCTCTGGGTTGTTTCGTCTTCATCCAGCTTGTGGGAGCGCGCGACGCCCGAGCCGAGAGCGCGAGGAAGGTCGAAGGTTTCGAGGTGCTCGGTGCGCTCGGGTACGGCGTCGCCGTTGGGGATATTGAGCTCGAACCCTACGGCGTGATGGTGGGCCTGGAGCTCGGCTACACCTTGCCCTTCGGACTTCGAATCGGCGCTGACGCCAACTACGGGTTTGGCGGGAAGACCGAGCAGACGCTCTCGACGGGTAGAGTGATCGTGACGGATGCTTCCAGCACTACTTTGGGTGGCTCGGTTGGGTACGATCTCTTGTTTTCCTCGTTCCGATTGCGGGGCGCAGTCGATTCGGGGGTCATCATCTATGACCTTGAGGGCGCCAATACACCGGGGGCGGCGTACTACATTGGTCCCAGGCTCGCGTTGATTTGGCAGTACCGCGCCTTCGAGCTTGGGCTTCAGAGCAAGTATTGGGCGACGCCCGATGGCACCGGCGCCGTTCAGGCGGGGCTCATGAGCGGCGCACGGTTCTGAGCTCCGCACCTCCCGTTCGCTGTCCGCAGCCCGCGGTTCTGCCAGGTCAGAAACTTCGGGCTCGGATAGGTCAACGAAAACGCCACCGCGAGGCGCCCCGTTGGAATGCAACGAGCGGGCACTGGCGTTAGGCGTGGTGCCGGATGACTCGAATCGCCCTCATCGCGGCCGCCACTGCCCTTGTACTGACGTCCGCCTGTAGTCCGGCGCCCCAACCGTCCAAGGCGCCGCTGACTGGTGACAGCAGTGCCAAGGTGAACCAAGGCCAGAGTTCCAAGGAGAACGCACCCCGCGAACCACGCCATGACGAGCGCGAGGGAGAGGTCACCTCGAACTGGATGTTCGGCGACGGGCAATTGGCGTGGAGGCGAGGCAACGAATTGCATCTCGTCGACCCGGATTCACTGACGGTCGTGAGGACGATCACCAGTCGCGATGGCACCCCGCCTGTTTTGCTTGAGGGTGGGCCAGATCACTCCCGCTTCTTGTTGGTGTCCGAGGCGGGTCACCTCAGTCTGTGGACGTCGAGCGGTGCCCTGATAGCTGCCAGCCGGGAATCAGTGGACGCAAGAGCCCGCCGCTCAATACACGGGCTGTCGTGGAACGCGACGGGCGATCGCATCTTGACGGTGATCCCGGGCGGCGGTTCGACGCGTGCCTGGCTGTGGACCGTCGCGGGGGCGGAGCTCGTTCGCGAGGAACTCGCCAATGGTAAGTACTTCGCCGGGGGATTCTTGAAGCACAGCGCCGGAGTCTGGCTCAGAGGCGAGGGGGCATTCACCCTGAAGAACTTCGAGGGCGCGTCGCTGCACACCTTCGACTGCGAGCTTTGTGACCTTTCGCCGGACGAAACCGCGGTGGCGGTAAACCGCTTCGAGCCGAAACGGGAGACGTACGTCGTCGACCTACGCACAGGCAAAGAGCGATGGCGCTCCGTCAACACGGTCGCCCATGTTTGGGCACCATCCGGGAAATGGCTCTTCTCCGCGAGTACTACCGGAGCCGGCATCGTCAACGCTTCGAACGGGCGGAGCGTCGCACGATGGCCGTACTCCGGTTGTGGAGATTGTGGTGAAGAGTATGTGACGTGGATCGGGGAGATGCTGGTGCATCCCTACGGCAACCGGTTGACCGTCTGGAGGCCGGGGAAGGGTACCCGCTTCTTTCCACGGCCGAAGTCTTGGGGATACGTCAACATCAAGCCATCTCATCGTGGCGATCGCTTCGTGACGATGAACATGATCCTGGACCGCGAAGGGAAGTTGCTCGCGGAGCTCGAGAGCCCGGGCGGCGCCCCCTACTGGAGCCCGGATGACGCCTACCTGGAGGGCCGTGGCTTCGAAGGTCCCGTCATCTGGGACTCCAAAACGGGACGCATCGTGCAGGTATTGCCCGGGATTCCATTCAGTGGCTCCCCGTTCTGGAGTCCTGCCGGGCAGCTCTTACTTCCGGACGAAGGGGATTGGCTCGTTCGCTGGAGCAAAGAAGCCGGAGTCGTGGGCATCCGAATGTCGATGGAGGGAGAAGCCAGGGCCCAGCTCGAGAAACTCGAGTACGACGACTCGCTCGGCGCCTACGTGATTCCTTGATGCCGGGCGGTTCGAATCGTATCGCTAGCGCTATTTCGTTAGACGCCGATGGCCCCGCTGACCACCGCCCCGAACGCCGCCATCGCCGCCACGAGCGCAAGCAGCCGTCGCTGAGCCTCCGGCGAAAGTGCAAATCGCCCTGGGCGGGCGCGCACGCGAACACCTGACACTCGATGCGACGCGTCCGTCTCCTCGAAAAACGGCGCGAGCGCCGACCGAGCGATCGGGATCCACGCTGAGCCCTCGGTATCGCAGAGGTATGCGCCTTCGGACACCCTGCCCCATCGGATCAGGTCGCGGATGCGCGTGGCCGGGTGCGGCCCGATCAGGTTTCCGCCTTCGCTCACGAACCACTCCTCGTTTCTCCCTGGCTCCAGCATCGCTCCTCCGCGTTGGGCCCCCTCGGCGCCCCCGCGGCGCCATGGCCTTCCTCCATCGTTACTCGCAGACCACGGGCATTTCAAAGGCCAAATACCTGGCGCCCCGAGGTCCAGCGTCGCGTCACCAAGGCCCGTGCCGCGCGCTGGTCATATCCCGCACAACGACTCGAAGTCGCTGCAGCAGCCGGTGTCGTCGAAGCTGCAGCTATAGTTACAGGAGCAGCCGTTTGGCGCCTCGAGCCCGCAGTGGCCCAGGCAGCTGTCCCCGCACTCGGCCAGGTAGTCGCTGCAGCAGTCACCAAAGTCCGTGCAGTCGACGTCGCAGTAGCAGTTGCTCGGCCGGGGCGCCGTTTCGCCGCAGTGTCCGGCGCAGTGGCTTGCCGAGTTGGCGGGCGGGCAGGTCATGGGAACGGAATGGCTCATGTTGTCGGTGATCGCGGAAAGCTCCTCCATGCAGAAGTCGAACGCCATGTCGCCCTGGCTCGTCGCTGGAATGAGGACTTCGAGCAGCGTGAGGCGGTACGGATCCGGGGTGGTGGTGCTGACCCCCTGCGAACAGACCGGGTGCGCCTCGTTGATCAGCATCGAGGATCCTTGGCCACACCTTTGAACGCAGTACTCGGTCGCTCGCCCTTCAACCCGCAGCGTCGGCCGCGTGTCCCTCCACAAGGATCCGGTCACCGCCCAGTAGAAGCCATCAACGCCATAGGTGCCGGCACGATACGGATCGACACCGCCCATCCCGTCGTTGTTGAGCTCGATGGTGATCCTGACACCCCAGTACGTCTCGAAGTCGCTGCCCACCACCTGCTCGGTCTGGCCCTCGAAGCAGATGTCGTCGTTCCTCTGCGTGACGGTGACGACCGAGCCCATGCTGTCCGCTGTCGCATAGATGTTCCCCTGGATGCCCGCGCAGTTCGACGCGCGGTCGATCCAGCCGGTGTTGGGCGTCATGCCCGGACTGATCGGGATCTTGAACAGGCCATTCGAGGGGGGTGTGCACGCGCCGGCCGCGCCGGCCGTTCCACCCGCGCCCGCGCCAGCTCCGCCCGCGCCAGCCGCGCCACTGACGCCGCCCGCACCCGCCGTGCCGCTCGTGCCCGCGCCGCTCGCCCCGGAAATCCCTCCCGTGCTGCCACCGTTCCCACCGTTGCCTCCGGTGCTGCCGCCATTGCCGCCGTTGCCTCCGGTGCTGCCGCCATTGCCGCCGTTGCCTCCGGTGCTGCCACCGTTACCACCGGTATTGCCGCCGTTGCCCCCCGAGCTCGTGTCGCCGCCCTTGCCGCCATTTCCCCCGCCGCCCGAGCCGTCGCCTCCTGTGCCGCCCGTTTCGTCGCCGCAGTCGCACGGTCCCCACCCGCTGCCGTCGGTCAGGCAGAACTGGCCGCCCTCGCAGCTGCCCGGCCCCACGCACGCCTGTGTCTCCCCGGGGGTGCAGTTGGAGCTCGCTCCCGAGCTTCCGCCCTGCGAGCTGCCGCCGCGACCCGAGGATCCGCTCCCCGCGCTTCCCGCTTTTCCTGCGTTGCTAAGGTCGTCGCCGGTCGAGTCTCCGCTACTGCACCGCATCGCGAACAGGGCGGACAGCAGGATCCCGGAAACAAGGAAGCTTCGTTTCATCGCTTAGGCTTTATCGTGACCGGATCTCCCCCAATCCCAACTCAAAATGGGACACCTTCCCTCGCCGAAAGTCAATGCGCGCGCTTGGCGGAATGGATACGGATACTTGCGATCACCACCGCTGACGCTCCGGCCGCGGCCAGGTGCTTCAGCGTGTGGCCGCTGACCAATCCTTTGGACACCTCGTACAGGCGCGCGTCGCAAGCTTCGCAGAGCTTGGCGATGGCGTAGAGCAGGAGCGCAATGGTGAGCCCGAGCTCGCGCGTGCCGAGAGGGCAAACGGTGCAGAGGATCACAAGCACCACGACGAGGGGAACGAACTGGACGAAGTAGTAGGGACCGAGACCGCCACCGCCCGGGTACCAGTAGAAGACAGTGCCGGCGCCGGCGATGACCAGCGGCACGACGAAGCGATGAACGCCGGGTAGGAAGTAGTCGTCGACGATGCCGGCCGTCAGGGCGGTGAACGCGATCGTCATCGGCAGCCGATCCCAAACGAGCGGACCGTCGCCCGGACCGAGGTGATAGAGGCTCGAGCCGAAGGCGGTGAGGGCAACGCCCACCGCGAAGAGAAGCTCTGGCAACGTTTCGACGAGCGCAGCGCGCGTCCGTGCCGCCCGAATGCGGGGCTCCACCCGCCGCACTCCCCACAGGCCGACCACCAAGAAAGGCAGGTTCGAAATGACGTTCAAGCAGTTCGTCACGCCGAAGCGCTTGGGATCGTCACTCGGTAACCGCCGTATATCGACGAACTTGTGGTAGTCCGCGTCCTGCTCGAACTTGTGCAGCAGCGCGAGGACCAGCGCCAGCACCCCGACGGAGCCGACGAGCACGATGACGCTTCCCCGTTTCGACATGACGCAGCCTAACGCAGACTCGAACGGAATACGGCCCTGAACTCGCTCGTCCCTGTGTTCGTCCTGCTCGGAGCCTCGATGCTCTGGGGCCTCACCTGGATGCCGCTGAAGCATTTCGGGCGCTTCGGCATCGAGGGAGCGCTCGTGACGCTCTTTGCTCACGGCGCGGTGGGGCTCTTCGCCATCCCGCTCCTGATTCGGCGACGGCGAGAGTGGCGCTCGCACGCTGGCGCCCTTTCATTCTTGGCGCTCTCCGGCGGCCTCGCGAACCTCGCGTTCGCGTCGGCGATGGTGCTCGGCAACGTCACGCGCGTGATGGTGCTCTTCTACTTGCTTCCTGCTTGGGGGGTGCTCGGGGCGCGCGTGCTGCTCGGCGAGCGCATCGATCGCACGAGGGCCGCGAGCCTTGTTTTCGCGCTGGTGGGCGCGTTCATGGTGCTCGGCGGCCACCGGATCGTGGCGGAGCCGCCCACTTGGGTGGATGGGCTCTCGATCACGGCGGGTATCGCGCTCGCGCTGAACAACGTGGTGTTCCGCAAGGCTCAGGCGGTGCCGATCTCGACCAAGGTCGCGGCCGTTTTCGTCGGGTCACTGGCGTGGGCGCTCCTTGCCGTCGTCGCCTCGGCAGCGTTCGCGAAGGCGTCGGCGCCGCTCGTCGTCTGGGCCGAGGTCGTCGCGTTCGGCGTGATTTGGATTTTACTCGCAACCGCGGGGACGCTCTTTGGCGTGCATCACCTCGAGGCTGGGCGCTCGTCGGTGTTGATCGTGATGGAGCTCGTCGCCGCGGTGGTTTCCTTTTCGCTGGTCATGCGCCACGTGCCGAGCGTGGGTGAGTGCCTGGGCGGCGTGTTGGTGCTGACGTCGGCGCTGCTCGAGGGGTTCGGCGCGGGGCGGGAAAGCTGATCGCGGGTCCGCCCGCGCGACGCAAGCCTTGCGCGAGGGTGAGCGTTTCGCCCGGGTGTCGCGCCGGCGCGGGCCGTCATTTCTAGCCCAATCCGGCACCACTGCCGCCGGGCACGGAACTTGATTGCAGCGGCTCGAAGGAGCACCCCATGGACGCACTACAATCACTCCGCAAAGATCACCGGCTGATCACTCGGGTCCTCGACGCCTTCGAGACGTATGTCGGGTACGTCGAAGCCTCCATCCCCGTCGATCGCTTCGACCTCCAACGATTCGTCGCGTTCTTCCAGGATTATGGCGACCTGTACCATCACGCCAAAGAGGAATCGCTGCTCTTCCCGGCGCTCGTCGCAGCCGGCGTGGACTGGAACCTGGACCCCTTGGCGCGCCTGCGCCGGGAGCACGAGCACGAGCACTATCTTCTGAGCTCGCTCGAGCACTCCGGGCTACGCGGTGACGCGTGGTCGACGCACGATCGGCTCCATTTTCTGAGCATTGCGAAGGAATTCATCGCATTTCAGCGAACGCACATGCGTTTCGAAAATTCCGAGGTGCTCCCACTGAGTGAGCGCGTCCTCAGCGAGCTCTCCCGCGCCCGTCTCACGCGCGACGCGGAACGCCTGGATCACGTGTACCGCAGTCGAATCCTGAGTTCGACGACCCTCGCCAATGGCCTCTTCCGAAGTCACACGCTGGACCAGCCGCCGCGCTGCTGGAGCCGCGATCACGACCCATCGCACGCCGGGTCGTAGACCCAGACCGAGGTTTCCGCCGCTGCGCCGCAGGTGCCGACGCTCCACTGGTCGCTTCCTGGACAGTTGTAGCCGCAGCTCGGGGGACCGCTGAAGATCGAGTACACGCAGCTCGAACCTTCCGCCGGCCGGGCTTGGGGACAGTCCGGCGGCGGGTCCCCGCCCCAGCCCATCAGCTGCCAGTTGCCGCCCGAGCATCGGACCTGCGCGTCCCCGCCCCAGCAGAAGTCGTAGGGAAGAATGCAATCGCCGCTGACCGACCAGGTTTCGAACGGCGCGTCGGGGGTGGCGAGCCCACACTGGTACGAGAACTCGTGGGGGCTGCTCGAGCACTCGAGCGTGTACGTGCACCCTTCGGCGGGAAGCCCGGTCGGGCACATGCCGTCGGTGAACGTGCGCGGCGCAACGGGTGGACAGCCCATGGGTCCGTTTCCCGCGGTGCCACCCATCGCGGCCATACCCGCACTGCCGCCTGTTCCCCCAGCCGAATTCACCTGGGATGACTCACCGCCGCACGCGGCGGCAAGACCGATTGCCCAGAGCACTAACGAGGATCCGAGTCGTCGACGGCTCCCGCGCGCGGTCCCGACACCAAGCATGGGGGTCAGCCTAGCATCCACGGCCGCGCGGGCCACGCGACAACGACCGCTACTCGCTCGTGTGCGTGCGCACGGTCAGCACCGGGCAACGGGCGTGTCGGACCACGTTTTCGGCGACGCTGCCCAGGAGAACCCGGGGCAAGCCGGTTCGGCCGTGCGTGCCGATCACGATCAGGTCGTACTCGCCCGACTTGGCGGCCTCGACGATGGCGTGAGCGGGTCGCCCCTGTTCGGTCTTCATCGAACGAACGGCGACGCCGCGCGCCTTGGCCTTGGCGACGAATTCATCCATGGCGTGGTTGGCACTCTGGCGCATGACTTCTTCGATCGTTTGCTCGCCCGCACCGCTGCCGACGTAAATGCTGGTCATGCCTGTACCGGGGACGACGAAGGTCGGTGCCTCCCAGACGTGCAAGAGGTCCACGCTGGCCTCGAGCTTTTTCGCGAGGTTCGCGGCGTAGTCGAGCGCGGCGCGCGACGGCTCGGAGAAGTCCGTCGCGACCAGGATTCGACCGACCGCGCGCGCGGGAGCAGCACTTTCGTCGGTCGTCTGCGGCACCGTCAGCGCCGGCACCGGTGAAAGCCGGACGAGCTTCTCGGCGAAGCTACCCAGCATGACGTGCGATAGGCCAGTTCGGCCGTGGGTACCCAGCACGACGAGGTCGTGTTTGCCCTCTTCGAGCTCACCGAGGACGGTCGCCACCGGCTGCCCGGACTTGAGCCTTCGCGTCATGGCGACGCCCGGGGGGACCTCGGCGGTGGTGACGAACGTCTCCATGTCCTGCTCGGCATTCTCGCGGATCATGTCCGCGATCGAGCGGCGCTGGTTGCCTTGGCGAATCGTCAACTCCTCCGACACGTATTGCGGTCGATCCCAGACGTGGACGACATCGAGCGTGGCACCGAGCCGCATTGCCAACGCTGCCGCCGCGCGGAGCGCCTCCTTCGAGCACTCCGAGTAATCAACGGGCACCAGGATTCTTGAAGTTGCCATACCGAAAGGTGGTGCAAATCACGGACCAACCGCGAGCACCCAGAAGCCCTGCGACTTCGAGCTCCATCCTGGGCGCCTTCGACCAAAGTTGCGCGGCGGACTCGTGCCCGCGCAAGCTTTGCGCGAAATTCGTTACTCAGAAGGTCAGTCGAGCGCCCGTGGAACGGCCCGTTCCTTGCTCTTGAGCCAAACAGGACTCGTATGGTGACGAAGCTACCCGCCCACTCCACTCAAGTGCTCGTCGTCGGAGCGGGCCCGGTGGGTCTGTTCGCGGCGCTCTGTGCCGCTCAGCGCGGCCTCGATGTCGAGGTGCTCGACCAGAGCTGGCAGGGCTTTGGCCGCGGCTACGCGACGATCCTCCACCCGCGATCGTTGAAGTTGCTCGCCGAAGCCGGCCTGGACACGGACCTCCAGGCCGCGGGACGACCCATCGATCGGATCGGGATCCACGTCGAAGGACGAGCGGTGGCGCTGATCGATCTCGAGTCACCGCTGCTCGCGATCGCCCAGAGCACACTCGAGGAGGCACTGCTCCGTGCCCTCCGCGCGAAAGGCGTCAGCCCCCAGGCGCCCGTGCAGGCGTCGGCGATCACCCAGGACGACCACGGCGTGGACGTGCGCGTCGTGCGCCGGGAGCTAGTGAGGCGCGGATCACCGGCGCACTACGCCGATTGGGAGCCCATCGAGTCGTCGCATGTCCGGGCCGAGTTCGTGATCGGCGCCGACGGATACGATTCCCGCGTGCGGTCCGCGCTCGGCATCGACTCGGTGACGGTCGGCAGCACGGAGAGCTTCGCCATTTTCGAGTTTGCGACGAACTCGCCGGCCGATTGGATGGACCTCTGTTTCGACGCCGAGCTCGGGAGCGCGATGGTGCCGCTACCGAACGGCCGCGCGCGCTGGGCCTTCCAGATCGACGCCGGTTTCGACCGCTTTCCGGACATCGAGCACTACCGCTCGCTCGTGGCGAGGCGGGCGCCCTGGTACGAAAACGGAGTCTCGGCCATCAACTGGGGAACGGTGATGCATTTCGAGCGCAGGATCGCGCGAACGTTCGGCAAGGGACGAGTGTGGCTCGCCGGCGACGCAGCGCACGTGACGAGCCCCTTCGGGGGGCAGAGCGTGAACGGCGGCCTCTTCGAGGCCAACGATCTCGTCGGTCGCATCGCGGACTCGCTGTCCGGCAAGGCGCCGCCCCGCCACCTCGAAGCGTACGGGGACGAACGCCGGCGCGAGTGGCACAAGCTGTTCGGAGTGAACGTCGGCTACGACCTCTTGCCGAATGCGCCGGACTGGCTCGCCCCGCACGCTCGACGCCTCGTCGCCTCGTTCCCGGCGATAGGCAGCGACGCCGAAAGGCCTCTCGAGCGCCTTGGTCTCAGACTGAGCTGACGTTCACGGCGCGCGCGGCACCAGAAGCTCTTCCAGCGTTTGCGTGAGCTCGGCCACCTTCACGGGCTTGGTGAGATAACGGTAGAAACCCGCCTGCTCTGCCCGCTTTCGATCGTGGACCATGGCGGCGGCGCTCAGGGCGATGACGGGAATATGGCTCGTTTCCGGCCACTCGCGGAGCTTTCGTGTCGCGTCGTAGCCGCTCATCCCAGGCAGGTTGATATCCATGATCACGGCGTTCGGCAGCTTCGCGCGGACGAGCTCGAGGCCGACCTCCGCGGTCGGTGCGCAGATGAGCGTCACGTGTTCGAGCTCCTCGACGAACCCCTGCATGAAGGCGATGTTCGAGGGATTGTCCTCGATGTAGACGATGGTGAAGCTGCGACTCTCCGCCTGGTCGAGCCTCTTGGCGAGCGGAGACGCGGCGGGCGCGTTCGCCCCCACTTCGGCCGCGGCGGCCACCTGACTCGGCAGCTCGATCCAAAAGACGGAGCCGACGCCCGGCGTGCTCTCGAACCCGACCCGTCCGTGCATCAGCTCCGCGAGGCGTTTGGTGATGGCAAGGCCGATGCCCGTCCCCTCGATTGGGCCGGTTTCCTGCCCCGCCCGGTGGAACGGCTGGAAGATCTTCTTCTGCTTGTCGAGCGGAATGCCGATGCCGTCGTCGGTGACCACGATGCGGACGAAGCCACCGTCACCCCCGGTCGCCGAGAGCGTCGCCTTGCCCCCGGGCTTTCCGTACTTCATGGCGTTCGACCCGAGGTTGATCAGGATCTGCGAGAGCCTGGTGCGATCGGCGATGACCGTCGAAAGCTCCGGCGGCACCGCTCCGAGCTCGAAGGCGACGCCGGCGCGTGCTGCCATCGGGTCGAGCGTGTTCTTCACCTCGATGAAAACCTCCGCGAGACCGACGGGCTCCAGGGAAACGGCGATGCGCCCTGCTTCGATGCGCGACAAATCGAGGATGTCGTCGATCAACCGCAAGAGGTGCTCGCCGCCCTTCAGGACGTAGTCGAGCTTGTCCTTTTGCGCGTCGTTCAACGGCGCCTTTCGATCGCGCTGCAAGAGCTGCGCGAACCCGAGGATCGAGTTGAGCGGCGTCCTGAGCTCATGGCTCATCGAGGAGAGGAATTCGCTCTTGGCCGAGCTCGCGTCTTCCGCCACGGCCTGCGCGCGTTTGAGCTCGGCCTCGTGCTCGACGTCGTCGGTGACGTCCCAGATCGTGCTGATGGTGCCGCCCTCGAGCGTGCGGCGCTCGTTCACGCGCAGGCTGCGGCCGTCGCGCGTCTTCAGGTCGAGGGCGCCCGCAAGGTTTCGCCGGTATTCGAGGCAGCGCCGCCGAAACGCGTCCTCGGGCTCGTCACCGAGCTCGTACAGCCTCGCTTTGATGCCGAGGTCGAGCAATTCCGCGTAGGACCGTCCGACGACGGGCCCTGACACGCTTTCAGAGACGAAATCGCGCCAGGAACTGTTGCAGAGCACCAGGCGATCCTGCGCGTCGTAGAGCGCCAGCATGCCGTGGATGCTCTCGACGGCGCTGAGGAGGCGGTCACTCGACAGGCGCGCGGCGTCTTCCACCTCCTTGCGCTCGGTCTCGGCGCGCTTGCGCAGCGTGACGTCGCGAATGACGCTCGATACGAGCAGGCCCGCCTCGGTTCTCAGCGGACTCAGGCTGATCTCGATCGGGAATTCGCTGCCGTCCTTGCGCCGGCCGAAGAGCTCGAGCCCCGACCCCATCGGACGGAGCTTCGGCGCCTGCGTGAACTTCGTGCGCTGCGGCGCATGGGCGTTGCGGAAGCGCTCGGGAACGAGGATTTCGATGGGGCTTCCCACGAGCTCGTCGCGCGCGTAGCCGAAGAGCTGCTCGGCCTGGCCGTTCAGAATGGTGATGGCGCCGCGCTCGTCCACCACGACCATCGCGTCGGGGGCCGACTCGATGAGCTGCCGATAGAGCTCCCCCGACCGTTCGTCGCTAGCCGACATCGGGCAACCTCACGCAAAACACCGCCCCCGGCGCGCCGTCCTCGACCCAGATGCGGCCGCCGTGGGCCTCGACGGCAAGGCGACAAAAGGCCAGCCCGAGTCCTCGCCCGGCGCGCGTCGCAGCGCCGTAACCGCTCTCGACCTGAACGAACCGTTCGAAGATGCTTTCGCGGAGCTCCTTCGGAACACCCGCGCCCCGGTCGGAGACGCGGATCTCGACGCCGCCGTCGCTCCGGGCGAGAGCCACCCGGACGCTGCTCCCGTCCGGGGCGTGACGAAGGGCGTTGTCGAGCAGGTTCTCGACGACGCGCCGCAAAAGATCGAGGTCTCCTCGCACCGAATCGACGCGGACGTCGCTCTCGAGCGTGATCGCCTTCGCCTTGGCCCGCACCGAAAGCGCCTCGAACGTCCCCGCGACCAGCGCTTTCACGTCGACGTCGGCCGGGGAAATCGCCAGGCGCCCCTCCTCGCTCTTGCTGATGTCGAGCAGGTTCAGGATGAGCCGCATCAAGGCTCGCATTTCGTCGCGGATGACCGACGCCGCTTCGCGAACCCGCTCCGGCGCCTCCTTGTCGCGCATCAAGAGCTGCGCGTGGAGATCGACGGTGCTGACGGGGTTTTTGAGGTCGTGCACCACGAACGCCATCAGGCGCTCTTTCTGGAGCTCGAGCCGCATCAGATCGTCGCGCTGGCGGCGGACGAGGTCGTAGTACTCGCGGTTCGTTTCGTCGAGGCGCCGCAGCTTGAGGGCCGCCTGCACGCGCAGGACGAGCTCCGTCGGCCGCACGGGCTTGGTCAAGAAGTCGTCGCCGCCCGCGCGGAGTGCGGCATCGAAGGTGTCCACGTCGCGAAGGGCGGTGAAGAAGACGACCGGCACGTGGGCACCGCCCGGCATGGCGCGGATCCGCGCGCAGACGGCAAAGCCGTCGGTCCCCGGCATCCGCACGTCGAGCAGAACGCAGTCCGGTGCGTGCTCCTCGAACGCGCGGATACCTTCCTCACCGCCGGTTGCGAGAACGACCTCGTAACCCTCCTCTTCGAGGGTCAACCGAGCGAGCGCGCGGTTTTGCTCGTTGTCGTCGACGACCAGAATTTTCGCGGGGCTTGCCGGGGAGTCGGCCATGGCGCTCGGGAAAGCGCGACCCTATCCCATCGGCGGAGGCCGGGCCAGACGCGCGCTTCCGAGACCCGCTAGCGAACCATGAGCGGCATGTTCGTCTCCTCGCTCGCCCGATCACCCTGGTGATACGTGTGACGCCGCCCGTGCCGCTCGCGATGCTGTTCGCACCAGAGTTCGCGACGCCCGGTCGCAGCTCGGGTTTCGACGCATCGAGGACAGGGAGGCTCGATCGTGGGTGCCGGGGCCGGGATCGCCTTCGGACGCACGACGAGAACGGGACAGGGTGCGAGCCTCACGGCGACCTCGGCAACGGAACCGAGGACGAGCCGCGAGAGCGCGCGCCGGCCGTGCGTTCCCACCACCACCAGATCCGCGTCGATGTCGGTCGCCAGCTGGGCGATCTCGATCGCCGGACTGTCGAGGCGAAGGTGCGGAACGAGCCGCAGGCCAGCGACCGTTTTAGCGGTGCACGCCGCACGGAATGCGTCGAACTTCTTCCCGACGTGAGTCTCGAGCCGCTCCGCTGCCTCGGCGATCGGCTGCGTCGCTGCGCCCGTCGGTCGGGTGGCGAATTCGGGAGCGAGAGCCGGCAGGTTGTACGGGAGGACGTGCAGGACGTGCACCTCGCTCGTCGCGTGCTCGACGGCAAGTGCGAGCGCCCGGTCGAGCGCGAGCTCTCCCATCTCTGTGTAATCCGTCGCGGCGACGATCACGAAAGGTCTTTCGGATTGGGACATGTTTCGCTCCTTTGATGGAGTGGCACTGCATGACACGTGCCAAAAAGAGCGGGCGGAACGTGACGCTGTTTTCCCGCGCCACCGCCCGACGAGTCGCGCACGATTTGCGCCTGAATCGCCGGCACCGGGACTTCTTGCGCCGGTGAGGCGCGAACGGGGTCTCACTCCGGGCTTGGCTCGCTCGGCACGGGTCTTGCGACTGCCAAAGGTCATGACTGCCAAGAAGCTGACCATCGCCGATCGAATGACCGACACGCCGGAGCTCATCGGCAAAGACCAATCGATGAGCCATGCTCACGAGATCATGCGCGAGCGCGAGATCCGCCATCTTCCCGTCATGCACGGTGGAAAGCTGGTCGGTTTGGTCTCCGAGCGCGATCTCCACCTCATCGAGACGCTCCGAGACGTGGATCCCTCGGAAATCCGCGTGGAGGAAGCGATGACGCAGGACGTGTACGCCGTGTCCCCCGAGACCCCTCTCGAAGAGGTCGTGCGCGAAATGGCCGAGCGCAAGATCGGCTCCGCGGTCGTCGTCGAAGGCAGGAAGGTCGTCGGCGTCTTCACGACCGTCGACGCCCTCGACACGCTTGCCGAGATCCTGGGGCACGAAGCGGACGCGGCCGTCGCGCACGAGCTTCGAAACCCCCTGAACTCTGCCGTGTTGCAGCTCGATGTGTTGGAGCGGCGCGTCGGACGAGGCGAAGTGGAACCCGGGGCGCTGCTCACGGTGATCGCCACCGTCCGCGACGAGCTCCGGCGGGCAGGCGACGTGCACAGCTCTACGCTGGCACTTGACCGAAGGCGGACCGAGTCCGTGGCAGCGCGCTAATTTTGCGCAACCGGCGGAGTGGGCGGCACTTTTCGCGCCCGATCTGCGCCCCTGGACGACTGTATAAACATATGAAATGATTGTGAATTACTTATATTATTTCGTTACAATCTGGTTCCGGCATGATTTTCGCTTTCTGATTTCCTGGGCTAGAGTTGCCGGTAATTTTAGCGTTTTGCAACCCCGCGGAACGAAGGACAGCGATGACGAAAGCACGAATTCTGGTGGTGGACGACGAGCCGAACGCCCGCTCGGCGCTGGCGGAGATCCTGAAGGCGGAGGGCTATGCCGTGGAGACGGCGGCCGACGGGTTCAAGGCGCTCGCGCGCGTCTCCGACTTCGACCCCGACCTCGTACTCACCGACCTCAAGATGCCTGGGCTCGATGGGGTCGAGCTCATGGGCAAACTCAAGGAACAAGACCCCGAGCTGCCAGTCGTCGTGATGACCGCGTTCGCTGCCGTGGAAACGGCGGTCGCCGCCATGCGGCAAGGCGCTGCCAACTACCTGACGAAACCGCTCAACACCGACGAGCTCCTGATCGTCCTCGAGCGCGCGCTCGAGCGAACCAAACTCCGCAAGGAGGCCTCCGAGCTTCGAAGCCGCCTCGACGAGCGTTACAGCTTCGAAAACATCGTGGGCTCGTCGCCCGAGATGCAGCAGGTCTTCAAGTCGATCAGTCAGGTCGCGCCCAGCCGCGCCACCGTGCTCCTTTCGGGCGAGTCGGGGACCGGCAAGGAGCTGGTCGCGGCGGCCATTCATCACCGCTCACCCCGGGCCTCGGGGCCGTTCGTGCGCCTGCACTGCGCGGCCCTCGCCGAAACCCTGCTCGAAAGCGAGCTCTTCGGGCACGAGCGCGGGGCGTACACCGGCGCTGATCGCAAGCGCGAGGGGCGCTTCGAGCAAGCCAACGGCGGCACGCTGTTTCTCGACGAAGTCGGCGAAATTCCGATCGCGACCCAGGTGAAGCTCCTGCGCGTCCTCCAGGAACGGGAGTTCGAACGAGTCGGCGGTAACCAGACCATCCGCGTCGACGTGCGCCTCGTGGCGGCAACGAACCGCAACCTGAAGGAGATGGTCGCCGCCGGGACGTTCCGCGAGGACCTCTACTACCGCCTGAACGTGATCAACCTGACGCTGCCCTCGCTGCGACAGAGGCCCTCCGACATTCCGGCGCTGGCAACGCATTTCTTGAAGCGCTACGCGGAAGAAAACGGGAAGAACGTGAACACCATCAGCGACGCGGCGCTGAGCCTGCTCGCGCACCAGCTCTGGCCGGGCAACGTCCGCGAGCTCGAAAACGTCATCGAGCGCGCCGTGGTGCTCGCCGAGGGCGAGGCGATCGAGCCCGCGCACCTGCCGCCGGAGTTCGCGGCAACGTCGCGACGAGCCGGAGCACCCCTGATCCCGGGCTCGACGATGGACGAGATCGAACGCTACGCCATTCTGAAGACCCTCGAGTCGGTCGCCGGCTCCACGAGTCAGGCGGCCGAGATCCTCGGCATCAGCGTGCGCAAGATCCAGTACAAGCTCCAGGAGTACGGCTCCGCCCCGAAGAGTCAGGTCCCCGCGATCGCCGCCGAGAGCGAGCCCGAGCGGGACACGGCCCGAGACAACTGACGCAAGCCGGCGCGTTTTCGAACGTGCTCGGGGGCTCGCCGCGCAATCCCTGCGCGAAACAGCGGCGCTGGACCGGGTTTTCCGCAGGCACGAACCGTGCAGTCCCGAAACATATGGCCACCTACCAGAAGCTGGTTCGCGACTTCATGACGCGCGACGTCGCAACCCTCGGACAGAACGAAACCCTCCAAACCGCGGATGATCTCATGCGTCTGGGACGCATCCGCCACCTACCGGTCGTCGACGACGACGGCCTCCTCGCCGGGATCGTGACGCAGCGGGACCTCTTCCACAGCGGGCTCCTGCGCGCGTTGGGTTTCGGCTCCTACGCCAAACAGAAAGCCCTCGAAGCGCTCGTGATCAAGGACGCCATGAGAAACGACGTGGTCACGACGACGCCGGATGCCGCGCTGTCCGACGCCGCGAAGACGATGTTCGAGAAGAAGATCGGCTGCCTGGTCGTCCTCGACGGTCAGAAGATCGCCGGCATCCTGACCGAGAGCGACTTCGTCCGCATGACCGCCGGGGTGTGAGCTCACCCGTTCCAGGGAGCAAACCGATGAACGCGTTGCAATCGCTCGGCAAAGACCATCGGCTGATCGCTCGGGTCCTCGACGCCTTCGAGACGTACGTCGGGTACGTCGAGGCCTCCATCCCCGTCGATCGCCTCGACCTCCAACGGTTCGTGGCGTTCTTTCAGGACTATGGCGACCTCTACCATCACGACAAGGAGGAATCGCTGCTCTTTCCGGCCCTGGTCGCCGCCGGCGTCGACTGGAACGTGGATCCGCTCGCGCGCCTGCGCCACGAGCACGACCAGGAGCACTACCTCCTGAGTTCGCTCGAGCATTCCGGGCTACGCGGTGACGCGTGGTCGGCCGACGACCGGCTCCATTTTCTGGGCATTGCTAAGGAGTTCCTCTCGTTCCAGCGGGCGCACATGCGCTTCGAAAACACCGAGGTGTTCCCGCTCGCCGAGCGCGTCCTCGACGAGCCGTCGCAAGCGCGCCTCACCCGCGACCTGGCTCGCCTCGATCAGGAGTGCCGCGCTCGCCTCATGAGCTCGACGTCACTCGCCGAGCACCTGATCCGGAGCCACACGCTGAACCAACCGGCGCGCTGCGAGTACTGTGACCCCGTGGGCGCCGAGCGAGCAAGGCCGCGATAGAACCGCGACATTCGACTCGCCCGGCGCCCTTCGGTGCCCAGGCAGCGGGAGCTATCGGGCGGTGGCAGGACGCCCGGGAAGAGCTCCGCGCCCGCCGGCCGCCTTCACGGCACTGGGCTTGGCGAAAAGCCAGCGGACGACGGCGTAGAGGGGGGAGTAGCCGGCGAGCGCCGTCGCGATGAGGACGATCCCGTAAAAATTCAACGGGTACGTTCGAAGGTCGAGGATGGGTGTCGCGAGCAGGAACAGGCCTGCTGCAGTGCGGATGCCGCGATCGAGGGGAACGAGATTGGTTTTCATAGCGAGCTCCTGACGAAAGCAGCGAGGCAGGAAGCATGCCCATTCCTCCGTTGTTTTGGCCGCTCACGGCGGTGGGAGTCGCAGCGAAACGCGCAGTCGCTACGCGAGGCCCCGCGAGTAGCGCAGGTTCTGCGCGCAGTCGCCGGTGGAGCAGTGACTCGGGCTCACCAGCCGAGCGGGCTCGCCTCGAGGGCGACGCTCGCGAGGACGAACGGACTCCCCCAGCGTGCGACTTCGCGCGAGCCGAAAACGACGCGGACCGGCGGGAGAGCGACCCCGGCGGCAACGGCGGTGCGCAACCGAAGCCACGAGGCGAGGTTCGCGTGGAAGGACGTGCGGGCGAGGGGCGCCAGAGCCGTCACCGTGTCTTCGGCGCTCGCGAAGCCCGGTCCCGCGGCGCCTGACATCTGGGTGACGGTGCCGCCGAGGCCGACCCCGGAGCGAAACCCGCCGAAGGACAGGCGGGCCCACTCGAGCTCGAGCAGACCACCGACGACGTAGGTCGCGATCGACGCTTCCCCCTCGGGAGCTCGCACGGTCTGACGGGTGATCGGGATCAGGCCATCGAGACTGACCGACCAGACCGACGCGAACTCGAGACGCATGCCGAGCTCGACCACGCCAAGCGGTCCGAGATCGCCGGGGCTCAAAACGAGCCCGGGGCCGGCCTCGAGCGAAAACCGCGGCTGCGCGTGGTGCGCCGGCTTTTGTTTGGCGGCGGGTGCCGGCGTCGGAGCCGGCTGCGGGGCGGGCACCGGTGGCGGTGGGGGTTTGGTCTCGGGGCCGCGCTCGACCGGGGGCACGAGCAGGCCGCGCGCCCGTAGCGCCTCGGCTGCGCGCAGGGCGAGCACCTGACCGCTCAGGCGTTCGCCGGGAGCGGTGATGGCTTCCTCGACCGCACCCTCGGGCTTCATCACCCAGAGGTCGACCACCCCACGTGCTGCGTCGACGCGCACGGCAGCGGTGACGCGTTCGCGCTCGGCGGTGACGCCGAGCGGCTCCGCCTCGAAGCGCTCGTCGTGCCGGATCTCGAGGACTCGCCAGCCGCTCGCGTGGAGCTCGAAGCGGAGGCGCGCCATCGTTTCGTCGTCACCCGCCGTGCGGACGAGCAGGATCACGTGCTCGCCGAGCGCGTCGGTTTTGAGTTGCTCGGCGGGCGCGGGGTGCTCGGCACGCACGGGGGGTGACTCCTCCGGCGCCTGCGCTCGAGCGAGCACGCTCACCGTCAACAAGAGAACGCAGGACCGCGCGGCGACGCTATTGCGGCGGGACCATGCGTGACGCGAGCTCTGCATGCGGGCCGGAGGGATAATCGCGCAAGTATCGTTCAGCGACAGCCTGCGCGCCTACGGTGTCCCCGGCCCGGTGGAGCGCCTCGAGCAAGCGGCCGAGCGCTTCGCGCGTCATCGGCCCACCGGGACGCTCCTTCAAATACGTTCGAAACCAGCGTGCGGCGGCCGGGTACGCCCGGAACTCGTCGAACTCCAGCCTGCCGAGGCCGAAGGCAGCGAGCGCGGCATCCGGCGACCCGGGGAACCTCTTGCGCAACGCGAGGAGCGCCTGCTCGGCCCGACGTGGCGCGCCCGCGTGGCGTGACACGTCGGCAAGCATGCTGAGCCCTTCGGGTGTCGCCTTCGCGCACTCGGCTTCGAACCCGTCGCGCTGGGCGGCCGCGTAAGCGTCGGCGTACTTGCCGAGTTTCGCGAGCGACAGCCAGTGCGCGCCAGCCGGTGCGGAACTCGGAGCGGCGCTCCCGCCTGCCGACTTCGCTTCCGTTCCCGCAGGCGGAACCACGGCTTGCTGCTCGGCAGGCACTTCGACCTTCGCCACGGGTGCGCGCGGTGCGGCGGCGGGAGGTGCCGTGTCGCGATAACCCACGTGGAGCTCTCCCGTCAGGCACGACGCCCGCACGCGCTGCCCGGCGGCGAGCTTTCGGGCGCGGCCGAACACGCAACCGGACAGCTCGACCTGGCCTTCCTCGACCGAGAGCTCGAGCACTTCGGCGTCCGGCTCGTAGCGGACATCGAAGCGCGTGCCGGTGATGCGCACGCCGAACTTTCCGGCGTCGATCTGCCAGCCGACCATCCCGCGCGGGACCACATGGACGCGCATGAGGCCGTTCGCGAGCTCGACGCGCGCGGTCGAATGCGCGAGCTCGACCACGCGCGCCTTCGACTTCGGCGCGAGCTCGAAGCGCGAACCGTCCGAAAAATCGAGCGGCAACGGCTTGGTGTCCGGAGCGCCGAGCCATGCGCCGACGAGCGGCGTACCGCCACCGAACGTTACCGCGAGCGCGGAGCGCCGCTGCACGACGACGACACCGAGCACGAGGCCGGCAACGGCGAGCGATGCCGCCAGCGCGGCCCAAACGCGCACCGAGCGGCGCGGCCGCACCGAGACCGGCGCGAGGCGCCGAACCAGGCGTTCGGTGGCGGGATCGTCGGCGCGGAGCGCATCCTGCTCGTCGGCGACCCGTCGAAACAGCACGTCGAGATCGCTCATGGCAACTCCTCGGGGCCGAGCCACGGAACCAGGGCTTCGTGGCTGCGGGCGAGCTGGACGAAACGCCGCTCGGCACGCGAGATGCGGCGCTTCGCCGTCGCGAGCGAAACCTCGGTCGCGTGGGCGACAGCCACGAGCTCCATGCCGTCGACTTTGCGAAGCGCGAACGCAATCCGGTCGTCGACCGGCAGCTGCGAAAGAATGCGATAGGTGGAGCGGAGCGCTTCGCTCACGTCGGCGGAGCTCGTCGGCGCTTCACGCTCCGGAAGTTCACCGGGGGGCACGCTGCGAATGAAACGCCAGCGCTTGCGACGCCCGATGAGCTTCCTTGCTTTGCGGATGGCGATGCCGACGAGCCAACTGCGAAGCGCCTGTGGATCGCGGAGCGTGTGGAGCGAGCTGAACGCGACCATGAAGACGTCGTGGAGCACGTCTTCCATCTCGGGATCGGGACCGAGGACGCGGTAGAGGATGCGCTCGATGTCCGGCGCGCAGCGGCGGACGAATTCGTCGCGGGCGTCGCCTCGACCGGCCCGCACCGCCGCGACCAGCGCCGCGTCGGACTCCGGAACCGGCAGACGAAAGAGTCGCCCCTCGGGCGCCGGGCGAGGCTCACGAGGTTTGGAGGTAGGGCTCGAGGTCACCAGCGGATCCAAGGGGCGTATCTTGGCAGTTCTTCCGGGGGCTTCCGACGGCTCAACAATCGCCATTTCGAGGCCTGTCACCCTCGGGAAGCCCTCAGGGCCCGGCAAAATCGAGCGTCCACAGGCCGTCGTAGACCCCGATGCCCACGGCGTTGAACCGGGGGTCGGCGATGTTGTTGCAATCGCTCCCGCCCGCCTCGATGAGCTCGGCGAGGACCTGGTAAAAATCCATCGAAGGCCCCGGCTCACCGCGAGCGATCGACTCACTGGCCACGCCGAACATGGAGCCGGCGCGGCGCATGCGGTCCTCCGGGCCGACGCCGTCGGGGTTCACGTGGTCGAAGAAACCGCGCTGGCTCATGTCGCGCGAGTGGAGTCGAGCGGCGCAGCGGAGCTCGGGCCGCATCATGACGGGCGGGGCTGTCACCGGAGGGTCCGGCTCGCAGGCGACCCCGGACTGCCGGGCGAAATTCAGAACCTCGAGCAGCGCGCGCTCCGCGGAGTCGGCGCTCTGGTCCCAGTCGGCAACGGAAGCGCAGTACTCGCCCGGCGGCACGGGCATGCCGGTGCCGCCGCCTTCGCCGAAGTCGGGCCTCCCGTCCCAATCGCCGGCTGATCCGCCCCACGGCGGACCGCCGATCAAGCCGCTGCCGCCGCCGGCCGCCTCGACCAGGCTGCCACCCGCGCCGGCGACACCCGCGGCGCCCGCACCGCTTCCCCCCGCTGCGCCGGCCGCACTATTCCCCGCGGTCGCGCCTGACCCTGCCATCGAGCCGGCGGCGCCACCGGTACCGGCGACGGACGTCGTCCCTGCTGAAACTGTTCCCGCCGTAGCGACCTGACCCGAGGCGCCGAGTGAGCTTTGGACGATCGGCTTTCCGATGCCGTCACCGCAGCCGGGAGTCGTCGCAATGAGCAAGGCGACAAGCAACGAACAAGCTCGCACGAAACCGAGTGTAGCGCCTCTCTCGCCGCGGCCAAGTGCCGAGTGGGCGACTCACGGCAATCGACACCCCGTTCGACACCACCGATGAACAATTCGCATGCGCGGTGAGCCGCCGGGAGCGGACGAAAGAACTGTGTGCTCGAAGGCCCTTTTTTCCGGAGCACCGAAATGATCAGAAGCATCAATCTTTTTAGCGGCGTCGGCCTCGTGTCAGCCGCGTTCGCCAGCATCGTCGCCGTGTCTGCTTGCGGATCAGGCGACAGTGAATCGGACATGAACGCGACTCCCGGCGGCTCCGGTGGCAAGGGCGGCTCAGCGGGCAAAGGCGGAACGGGAGGAACCGCTGGCAGCACCGGCGGCACGACGACGACCGGCGGTACCGGCGGTGGCGGCACCGGTGGCAAGGGCGGCAGCTCGGCGACGGGAGGCACCGGCGGCATGGCAGGCTCGACGACGGGCGGATCGGGCGGCGCCTCGGGTAGCGGCGGCATGGGCAAGGGTGGCGAAGACAACGGCGGCGCGGGTGGCATCCCCGGCGTCGACGAGTGCATGGAAACTCCCGAGGACGGCGCGAGCTGCGAGGACAGCGGCACCATCTGCCAGACAGCAGCGGGCACCACCTGCGCGTGCTTCGGGATGGGTGGCGACGACCCGACCTGGAACTGCTTCGACATTGGCGGCGCCGGAAGCGGATTCGGCGGCATGGGCCAAGCGGGCATGGGGAATGCGGGCCGCTCGTTCGGCGGCATGAACCAGGCCGGCGGCATGAACCAGGCCGGCGCGATGAACCAGGCCGGCGCGATGAACCAAGGCGGCTTTTCCTTCGGCGGCATGAACCAGGCCGGCACGGCTCAGGGCGGCGGCAACGCTCAGGGCGGCTTCGGCAACTTCGGCGGGCCGTAGTCGCGGCGCGGCGGCGCGGTCGGAGCAGCGACTAGCCACTTCCGCGCCTTTACAATTCGAGCGGCTCGCCTGTGAGACCATGGTGCTCGCCGGGCACTCATGGGCCGCATCCCTCCTCGCTCCGTTCTTGCTGCGCTACTCGTGCTCGCCGTCGCGCCGCCGTTCGTGGCGCAGGCGTCCGGATCGGTCGTCGGATCGTTCACGATGTTCCACCGCATCGTGCGCTACCACCTCGATCTCAGCGTGGTCGGGAGCGACGGCGAACACCGCGTTTCGGTGCGATCGCTCCGCCCGCACCTATCGCCGGAGGCGCGGAACATCGTGCTGCCGGCCGACGGGTACGCGGTGGGCGCTGACCAGGTCGACGTCGTGGCGGCAGGGTTGCCGGAGTTCGCGCGCCTGCTCTGCGATCTCCACCCTGGCGCCCTCACGGCGCGCGCACGGTTGGTTCAGGATCCGTTCGACACGGGCGCGACGCGAGTGCGCGAAAAGGAGCTCCCCTGCCCCAGCGCGTCGCGATGAAGCTCACCCGAGCCATCGACTGGCTGTTCGAAGGGACGGTGAAGAGCTGGGTCTACTCCGCGATCCGGATCGGAACGGCTGCGATTTTCCTGGTGCGCCATGCCGATTGGCTGAGGTCGTGGGTGTACCTCGAGCATCACCGCTTCGTTCGCGGGCTGATGTTCCTCGGGGCGCCCCCCGCCGAGCCGCGCCTGAACTCGCCGTTGATCGCGGGGCTCTCGCTCGGTGAGACTGCGAATAACGCGTTCGTGTACCTCCGCACCCTGCTGTCCGTGTTGCTGTTGCTCGGCGTGCGTGCGCGGCTGTCGGCGGGGTTGCTCGCGCTCGTCAGCTACACGCTCTTCGCAGCCGATCGCTACCGCTACTACCACCACCTTCATCTCCTCTACGTGACGCTCGCCTGGCTCGCGCTCGCACCGATCGGAAGCTCGCTCAGTCTGGAGCACGCCGTCGGGCGGCTCGTGCAGCGATGGCGCGGGCACGGCGTCGCGGCTTCACCGAGCACGCTCCTCGCCGACACACCGATCTGGCCGCTGCAACTGATCCGCGCCCTCGTGCTCAGCGTCTACCTGGCGGCGGGGGTCAGCAAACTCGACGCGACCTTTCTGAACGGCGACGCCCTGCGCCACCTCGAGCGGCTGTTCGTCCTGAAGGGCCCCTTCTGGGGCCTCCTTCGGGACGTCGCCGGCTACGGGGTGGTGGCCAAGCTCTCGTGCCTGGCCGAATTCGCAGTGCCCCTCGGGCTCGTCTTCCCGGCCACCCGGCGAGCGGCGATCGTGGGCGGGTTGGCATTTCACGCCGGAATTTCGGCCTGTATGCCGGTCTACAGCTTCGGGGCGCAGATGTCGGTGCTGCTCCTCGCGTTTTGGCCGACGGAACCGCGGGCGCCCCGACACTAAGCCGGGGTTGAGCCGTATCGCCGCGACCACCCCACTTCACCGTGGAACTTTGACCACGGTGGAACAACTCGATCAGGAACAGCGCGAGAAGGTGGCCGCGTACTGGTGGCGGCGCTCCGAGGGCGAGATGACCTCGTGGGTCGGCTTCCAACATGTCCTGGATGACCTCCGTGCGGTGGGTTCACCGTTACCGATAGTCGAGCTCGCCGAGCGGGCGGTGAAGGACGAATACCAGCACGCGCTCTGGTGCCGGGACTGGGCCGTCCGCTTCGGCCACGCGCCGGGGACGATCGAGCCACGGAGCCTCGAGCCGCTGCGTTTTCGCGGGGCGAGCGAAGCAGAGAACCGGCTCTTGCGGATCCTCCTCTGTTGCTTCACCGAGACCGTCGGCTGCTTCATCCTGCGGCACGTTCGCAAGGTGGTGACAGACCCGGAATTGCGGCGCCTGAACCAGCGGCACCTGGCCGACGAGATCCAGCACAGCCGCGTCGGGTGGGGGCACCTTGCCACGCTGTCGCCCGAAGCCCGTGAGTTCCTGCGCGCGTGGACGCCGACGGTGCTCGGCCTGTTGCCCGAAGCCTGCTGCGAAGGCCCCGAGGAAGACCGGGAAGATCTGGTTCCTTTCGTATTTTTCACGCCGCGGCTGCTCCGCGCCGCGCACGACGAGGCCGTGTCGGAGGTGATCCTGCCGGGCCTCTCGCACGTCGGTTTGAGAGAGGTTTCATGAGCAACGAACACGAACGGTCGTCGAACTCGGATCAGCATCGCTTCTTTCACACGATGGTGCTGATGGGCGGCGCGCTCGCGGTCAGCTGTGGCGGGATGAGCGCCGATGCCGACGGCGCGGGCGGGCGATCCGGAGCCGGCGGCTCGGGCGGCACGGGACCCGCCGGCACCGGGGGCGCTGGCGGCACGACGGGTGGCGTCGCCGGCATGGCCGGCATGGGAGGATCGTTCATCCTTCCAACCGGCGGGCGCATGACGGTCGATCCGGGGCCGTTCACCTGCACCCCGGCGCAGTGGGACTGCAGCAGCAATCCACCGAACTGCCGTGGCGACTCCTTCTCCCTACCCGCACCGGACGCATGCCGGTGCGACGAGACGCGGCCGAAGGCGCTCTCGGATTGTCCGGCTGACCAGGTGTTCGCATGCCGGATCGCGCGCTACAACGACGAGGGGCAGGAATTCTCGTCGATCGTGCCCTTCGAGTGCGCGTGCGTCGCCGACCAGCTCGACTGCGGGCTCGTGTGCATGGAGCTCTACGAAAATCGTGGCGAGTGCGACCAGGAGAGCGACGGGGCAGAGGGAAAATCGGTGCTCTGCGGTTGCGCCCTGATCGTCCTCCGCTGAAGCGCGAACACTCGCCGAAGCGTCAGCGAACGTTCGGCCTAGCGACGAGAATTGATCACCGACCGCGCGTCGATCGCGGCTTTGCTGGTGGTCGCCGGCGCGGGCGCGGGTGCTGGCGCGGGCGCCGCCGCGACCGGCTTCGGTGCGACGGTGGCGGCGGGCGCGGCGGGCTTCGGCTTGGCGGTCACTTTGGTCGACGTGCGCGGGGGTGACACGACCGGGGCAACGGCGACGGCCGGCGGGCTGGCGGACGGCGTGGCGGGCGGCGCCGGCGCGACCACGGGCGCGGGGATCGCGACGGGTTCGACCGGGGGCGCCGCGACCGGTGCTTCGGCGGTGACCGTCGGCGCGGCGACGACCGACGACGGGCTCGATGCCGCGCTCGCGGCGTCCTCGGCCGGTGGAGTTCGGAGCAGGAACCAGGCGCCGGCGCTGCCGCCGAGGACGGCGAGAAGGCCGGTCACGGCGAGCCAGAGCGTGGCGCGACCGCTGCTCACCCCAGCCGGCACGTCATCGCGCGACGTCGTCGACATCGCACTCATGCTGGGCGCGGAGGCCGCCGGGACACCCGACGTGACGACTCCGGACCTGGCGACGCCGGACGTGGACCCGCCGGGAGTCGGGGCTCCCACCACCTGCCCGCTGATCGACGCGTCACCGCCACACACGCGGCGGAGTTCGTCGGCGAGCTCGCGCGCGGAAGCGAAACGCGCGGTGGGGACGCGCGCGACGGCGCGCTCGAACCAGGCGTCGAACCCCGGCGGCATCGGAGCGAAACTCGATGGGCGCGGCACCGGCTCCACGCAGATCTTCAGCGTGAGCCCACCGATGCTTTCGGCGTCGAAGGGGCGATGGGCGGTCATGCACTCGCAGGCGATCACGCCGAGCGCCCACAGGTCGGTGCGAAAATCGACGTTCTTGGCACCGCTGATCTGCTCCGGGCTCATGTAGTACGGCGTGCCCATCACGGCGCCGGTGCGCGTGGCCGAATCGGTACCCAGCGTGGCTTGCGACTTCGCGATACCGAAGTCGAGCACCTTGGCGATTTCCTCGTCCTCGTTTCGGATCAGGAAGATGTTGTCGGGCTTCAGATCGCGGTGGACGATGCCGCCTTCGTGGGCGCGGGCGAGCGCGCGCGCCACGTGCGTGATGATGCGCGCCGTTTCGGCCGGCGAGAGGCGCTGCACGCGCTGTAAGCGCTGGGCAAGGCTCTCGCCTTCCATCAGCTCCATGGCAATGAACGGCGTGCGCGTCGCCTCGTCCACACCGTGATCCAGGATCTGCACGACGTGAGGGCTACGGAGCCCGGCGGCGGCCCGTGCTTCGCGGTGGAAGCGCGCGATGGCCTCCGGGTTCATCATGATGGTCGCATCGATGAGCTTGATCGCCACCGGCGCGTGCAGGCCGAGGTGCATCGCGCGCCAGACCGAGCCCATGCCGCCGCGACCGAGCAGCGTCTCGAGCTGGTACTTCCCTGCGAGGACCGCGCCTGCCTCCATCAGACCCCGAGAATATCACACCGCGCGACTCGGTTATTGAGGCCTCTTCGGATGAGTGCCATGCTCCGCGGTCGAGTGATGGGGCGCCTTCGACTAACCGCGTTTCTTCTGTTTCTTTTGCCGGCGCGCGCTGCATTCGGGCAGAACGACACCGTCGCGGCCGAATCGCTCTTTCAGCAGGGCCGCGCGCTCCTCGACCAGGGAAAGGTCGCGGAAGCCTGTCCGAAGCTCGCCGAGAGCCACCGCCTGGATCCGGCGACGGGCACGTTGATCGCGCTCGCCCTCTGCCACGAGACCGAGGGAAAGCTTGCCTCCGCCTGGGCCGAGTTCAGCGATGCCGAGGGACGCGCGCGCACCGAAGGGGCGAAGGACCGCGAAGCGGTGGCCCACGAGCACGCGACGGCGCTCTACCCGCGGCTCTCGGCGCTCACCATCGACGTGTCGCCCGAAAGCGCCGCTACGCCGGGTCTCGAGATCAAGCGTGACGGCGTGGCCCTCGGTCGCGGTGCCTGGGGCACGACCGTCCCGATCGACGGCGGCGACCACGTGATCGAAGCGACAGCGCCCGGCAAGCAGCCGTGGAGCAGCAAGCTCACGGTCCGCGCCGAATCGGAGCAGGCGCGGGTGACGGTGCCGCCACTCGTGGACGTCGCCGCTACCAAGCCGGTCGAGCAGGAGAAGCCGGTCACCATCAAACTCACCGACGAAGACCCGAAGAAGAGCGAGAAGAAGCCGTGGGGCGGCCTCGAATGGGCCGGCGTCAGCGCGGCGGCGGCGGGCGTCGTGGCGCTCGGTGTCGGTGGCTATTTCCTGATGGACGCCCTCGACCACAAGGACACCGCCGAAGCCGATTGCAACCCGGAGAACGAGTGCACGTCCAGCAAGGGCATTGCTGCGCTCGACGCGGCGGTCAAGAGCGGCAACACGGCGACCATCTTCGCCGTCACGGGCGGCGTGCTCGTCGCGGGCGGTGCGGCGCTCTTCATCGTCGGCCGCGCCGGTGCGGGCTCGAAGAAGGAGCAAGTCGGGCTCTCGATCGGCGTCGGACCGCACGGAGCGGCGCTGCGCTTCAAGCATCATTTCTAGGTCGAGCAAACGGCACGAAGGTCATGGTCCACCGCTCCCGCCTGAACGCGCCGCTCCTCGTGGCCGCATTGCTGGCCGGGTGCAACGCGATCTTCGACATCGAGTCGGGCGAACTGGTCGAGGGCGAGGCCGGAGAGGCGGGGCAAGGCGGCAGCGGAGCGACGGGCGGTAACGGTGGCGCCGGAGGCAAGGGCGGCGCAAGCGGCGGCACGGGTGGCGTGAACAGCGGCGGCAAGGGCGGCGCGAGCGGCGGTAGCAGCGGCAGCGGGGGCGCGAGCGGAGGCACCGACTCCAAGGGCGGCACCGACTCCAAGGGCGGCACGGATGCGTCCGGCGGCAAGGGCGGTGGCGGCGCGGGCGCCGGGGGCGCGGGGAACGGCGGCGCGGGCGGTAGCGGCGGAACGGTCGTAGGCCTGGGCGGAGGAGCTGCGGGTTCTGCAGGATCGACCGTGAACGTTGCAGGCGCTGGGCCCTTCGCGTGCCAGGGCGTGACCCCAACCTGCACGACGATTTCCTACTTTGGAGAGTGGGGCAGCGGCGACTTCCACGGCGGCGCGACGGCCTTCGGCTCGGGCGTCACGCGGGACATGAGCGACCTCAGCGTGGTGCACGTGACCGGGATGGTCGCCGGCTACGGTCACGGCTTCAACCTCTGGTTCACCTGGTGCTCGAACCTCTCCGCAGCGACCGGCGTCACTTTCACCCTGAGGGGCACGACGGCTTTCACCACGCCGAACGTGGTCGACTTCCAGGTGCAGACCAACTCGACCTATCCCTGGCAGCCTTTCGGGCCGGAGAACCAAAAAGGCGCCTGCACGGCGCCTAACCCCACCGACCCGTGGGGCTACTGCGTCTCGCCCTCCCTCCAGGTTGCACTCGGCGATGCCCCGCAAACGGTGCCCTGGGCGGACATCATGGGTGGCGCTCCGGTGGCTTTCGACATGGCGACGAGCCCCTCCGAGATCGTCGGTGTGCAGTGGCAGTTCCCGTGGAGCACAGGGTCCACGGCGTACGCGGTCGACGTCACGCTCGATGACGTGAAGCTCACCGGTATCACGCCCGAGACCACCTGCCCCATGTACTCGGGCGCCGGCCGATGACGAGCCGTCACCCTGCCGCGAGTCGCCGCGTGGTCCACCGCTCACGCCTGAGCACGCCGCTCCTCGTGGCCGCCCTGCTCGCCGGTTGCAACGCGATGTTCGACATCGAGCACGGCACGCTGGTGGGCGACGCGGGTGAAGGGGGTGAAGACAGCAGCGGCGCGACGGGCGGCAAGGGCGGAACCAGTGGAGGCAAGGGCGGCGCCAGCGGAGGCAAAGGCGGCGCGAGTGGAGGTAGCTCGGGCTCGAGCGGGGGCACTGACGCGCCCGGCGGCACCACGTCCGGCGGAAAGGGCGCGTCCGGCGGCACCGATGCGTCCGGCGGCACGAGTTCCGGCGGCAAAGGCGGCACTGCCTCAGGAAATGGAGGAACCAGCGGCAACGGCGGCAGTGCGGGAAGCGGTGGATCGAGCGCCGGTGGGTCGGCGGGAACCAACGTCACGCCCATCACGATCGCCTCCTGCGCGTGTGCCTCCGGCACCCCCGATACTGATCCACTGCTGATTCAAGACTTCGAGGATCGCACGGCGGGCATTCTCCCGTTCGAAGGACGCTCGGGAGGCTTCTACACGTTCACGGACGACTACGGCAGCACCGCGGACGGCGTCCTCGCCTGCGCAACGGGAGAGCCGGACAGCTGCGCCATGCTGTGCATGCGGGGCTTCCTCGACGGCAGCGGCTACCCGTACGCAGCCCTCGGTGTGACGCTCCACGGGACGACGACTGGACCAAGGCCGTACGACATCAGTGCGTACTCGGGGCTGAGCTTCAGGGTTAGCGGGACGGTGCCCAGCAATCAGGCGGCACTCCGGGTGACGATCAACACCACGTCCACTTCAGCGGTCGAGTTTGGCGGCAACTGCGTCGACATCGGCGCGATCGGCTGCAACGACCACTACAAGGCTCCAGTTCCCGTCTCGCCGACCTTTTCGACCGAGATCGTGCATTTCGTCGACCTCGGGCAGGGCGACGGCGGCCACCCCTGGCTCATCCCATGGGGAGTTCCGGGAAGCTGGACACCTACCGAGGCGCTCAATATCAACTGGGAGGTGAACGCGATCGTCGACACCCTCAGCGGCGTGGAGTTCGACGTGTGCATCGACGACATCAAGTTCATCGGGCCGCCGTCGCGACAAGTCGTAGCGACCTACGACTTCGAGGGGACGACCGATGGTTTCGCGGATCTCGGGGGCGACGGCGCGTTCGTGCTCGCGCCAACTAACCAGTCGCCCGCCGTCGGTGATGGCGCGCTCGAAGCGATCCTCATGGGCCCGGGTGGCGAGGACTGCACCGGCACCGCGGACTGCAGCATCGCCACCACATTCGACGCGTGCACGGTCGAGAGCGGCTGCACCTGGGACGCGGCGTGCGTGGGAACGCCGACTTACACCTGTGCCTCGGCTCTCGACGACTGGATCTGCCAGCGAACTCCGGGATGCACTTACAACTACTCCACTTCGTTCTTCGGCCAGGAGGATCTCCCGGCAAGCGTTACGCCAGCAGGGGGCGACATCGTGGGCGTTTGGTTCAAGCTGCCCCAGGGCGACCTCTTCGGTTTCGGACTTCACTTCGTGGATGCCACTGACACCTGGGGCGAGGCGGGGCTGCTCGCCTTCGAGGCACGCCGGGACGACTGGATCTACGCCGAGTTCCAGGTCCCGCCGACGCTCGTCGCACCGATGAAACGTTTCGGGCTCCAGGCGGTCACGGCGCCCGGCTTCTCGGGCTCGATCTTCATCGACGACCTCACGATCTACAGACCGTGAGTCTTGCGCTCGTCATGATTCCACTCACGTCGTCGTGAGTCACCGCTCGATATGAGTGCGCGCGCACCGCGCGCCGGTGATGAAGGTTCGTCGGCCGAAAGGTGGGACAAGCGCCGACAAACCTGCGCGTAGCGGCGTAGTTTTGCGGTGATTTCATAAAGGAACCGGGCCTCTGACACGTAAGCTGCGTGAAGAGGAGTGGCAGCCCCATGAGCGGTACCTTTCGATTTTCTGTTCCCCTTTCGATGTTCTTCGGCGCCGTGGTCACCGTCGCTAGCGGATGCGGCGGCTCGGATGCCTCGGGTGGTCCCGCGATAACGGCCGGCGCCGGTGCGACGGGTGGCTCGTCGACGAGCGGCGGCTCCGGTGGTTCCGGTGGTTCCGGTGGTTCCGGCGGTTCCGGCGGCGATGCCGGCGAGGTCGGGACCGGCGGCAGCGACCCCGGCTCCGGAGGCTCTGGCGGCTCCGGCGGTAAGGGGAGCGGCGGCTCCGGCGGGTCGTCCGGCACCGGCGGGGCGAAGGGCGGGACGGGCGGCTCCGGAACCGGCGGCTCCGGCTCGAACACGGCGGATCTGCTCGACGAGATCGAAGGCCACTGCGAGCGCGACTGCGACGCGCAGTACGCCCTCGACTGCGCTCCGGCGAACTCGAACTCGCTCGTGTGTCAGCTCAGCTGCGCGGCTTCCACCGCTCAACTCGGCGACTTCTGCCTCCGTGAGTACGCCGACGTCGTCAAGTGTCGCGCCGACGGCGGCTACGCGTGTCTGTCGGAAACGCAACCGTATCCGAACTCCACCTGCGCCGTTCAAACCCTCGCCTTCAGCGAGTGCACGCAGCACCTGGGCTGCAAGCGCCAGTGCGCGCTCGCCATCGCCGAGGGCTGCACCACAGCGCCGCACGAGACTTGCCTACAGGACTGCATCGATGAAGCGGCTACTCTCCCGCAGAACTGCAGCTACTACAGCGAGTCGATCGCCACCTGCCGAGTGACCGCGGGGAACCCCGTGTGCAACGGCGAGACGCTCGCCACACCCGCAGGTTGCAGCTACTACGCGATCGAGATCGGCAGTTGTCTCTACGACGAGTCAGATAACTATTGCGAGGGCTGGTGTTACGCGGCCGACGAACTTGGTTGCGGTGGTACGGACTGCATGGCCGACTGTGAGGCGAAGCTGATGGACGCAACCTGCGGCACGGCCTTCATGGACATGCTCGATTGCGGTCTCTTCTTCGGCGATGCGGCCTGCAGCACCGACGGCACCTTCCTGGCCAACAGCATCTGCGACAGCGAAGCGCAGACCTACACGACGTGCCGCGACGGCGGCACCGGCACCTGAGAAACCCCGCGAACGACGCGCGCCGCCGCGGAAAGTGACTGGTCCCGGGGCGCTCGGGCGTCTTACTGAACCAGACGCCCGTGAGCCTCCGCCCCACCCTCTCCACCCTCTCCACCCTCGCCGCCCTCGTCGCGCTCCTCGGTTGCGGTGAAACGGCGTCGAACGGGGGGCCACCGGCCGCGGGCGGGAGCGCGGGTCAGGCGGCGGGCGCGGGCACGGGCACGGGGGGAGCGGGCGCGGGTGCTGGCGGAGGAGGCACGGCAGGCAACGGTGTCGGCGGAGCGACGACCGGGGGAACGGGCGGAACCGGGGGCGCTGGATCCGGCGCGGGCGGCGCAGGCACGGGCGGCACTCCAGAAGCGGGAACCGCAGGGCTCGGTGACGCGGGTGCCGAGGCGGGGGCGGGGGCGAGCGGCGCGGCAGGTTCGGCGGGGAGCGCGGGCAGCGCGGGCTTGAACGGTGGCTGCTCCGAAGACGTGCTCCGCACCGAGCCCCCTGCCGGACGCGAGAGCTACCGCACCGACCCGATCGACGATCGCTTCCCGTTCGCATCGCACTGGGTCGGCGAGTTCAGCAGCGATCCGGTGGCGGTCGGGATGACCTCGCTCGCCGATCTCGATCAAGACGGCGATCTCGATTTCGGGCTCGGGCAGCGCCAGGATCGCGACGGGGGCATGGCGTGGTTCGAGTACTGCACGAAGGACCACTGGGTCCTGCATTCGATCGGCGGCGGCTACACGACGTGGGCCGGCGGCGGCGCGGCGGATCTGAACGGCGACGGCCTCATCGATCTGATCGCGGGGGATTCGTGGTTCAAGAACCCGGACGACGCACGGACCGCCCCGTCGTGGGAGCGCTTCCCGATCGCGAGCAACTCGTCGACCGCCCCGCGGCCCGAAGAGATCATCGTCGGCGAGCTCACCGGCGACGATCGACCCGATCTCGTCTTTGCGCACCGTCAGGTCACGCCCCAGTTCTGGTCGCCCGCGGTGGGCGCCGCGGACCAAGCGTGGGTTCGCACCCTGCTCACCGACAAATCGTGTTCTAACGACACCATCTGCCCGCAGCAGGGCGCCGCGATCGGCGACATCGACGGCGACGGCGACCCCGACGTGCTCGACGGCTACCGGCGCTGGTACGACAACGTCAACGGCGACGGCAGCACCTGGGAGACGGTCACCATCCTCACCGACGGCGCGTTCGACGCCTCACCGCTGACGGCGCTCGGCGATCTCGACGGCGACGGCGACCTCGACGTCGTGATGGGGACCCATTTCGGCGCCCGGCTCGCCTGGGCGGAGAACGACGGCACGGGCCGCGACTTTTCGCTCCACTCACTCGCTGACGACAAGGATTACCTCCACACCATCATCGCCGCCGATCTCGACAACGACGGTGACCTCGACATCCTCGCCGGCCAGAACGTCGGCCCGACGTTCGTGTTCGAAAACGACGGCACCGGCGCCTTCGCCGAGCACACGATCGCTGCCGACACCCGCGGTCACGAGGCGCGCGTGGGGGACGTGGATTGCGACGGCGACCTCGACATCGTCGGCAACCCGTGGGGCGACCAGAACGAAGGCGGCGAAGAATCAGAGCCGCTCCGTGACGTGGCGTACCTCGAAAGCCTGGTCGTCGATCGTGGGGGCCCGGCCGTCTTCACGCGTGCGGAGGGCGAGGTCACGCCGTCCGTGCACGCGCGGCGCTGTCCGGGTCAGTAGCCCAGGGAGCTCCCGTACCGTGCGTCAGCGGATCAGCGCCTGCCGCACGAAGCGAAGGAGCATCAGCAGGATCATCGGCGAAAAATCGAAGCCCCCGAAGTCGGGCAGGATTTTTCGGATCGGCGCCAGCACCGGCTCGACGAGCGTTTCGGTGATGCGGACCAGCGGATTGTCGGGCGAGAGCCGGAGCCACGAAAGGATCACGGCGCCGAGCACGACGACCGAGTAGGCATCGATGAGCAAACCGAGCAGCATGGGTGGCGCCAGATCCTACGATCGCGGGGCGACGCGGGCCCAGACGCCGCGAGTTAGTAGCCGAAAACGCTGGCTTCCCAGAAGCTCGCCCAGCTCGGAGTCGCGCCTGCCGGTAGGCCGGTGATCGTGATGCGCACGTGGCGCGCCATCGTCCCTGCGGGAAAGTCGACCGACTGCGTGGCGCTTGCGTCCGTGTTGGTCGTCTTGTCGATGACCGTGGTGAAAGTCGTGCCGTCGTCGGAGATGCCGATCGCGTAGAGATAGAAGAACCCTATCGCCTGCGAGGGGTACTCCCAGGTCACCTCGAAGCGGGTCAGCGGGTGCACGGCGCCGAGATCCACCTGCCAATAGTGGCCGGTGTTGCCGTTCGCCGCGCACCAGCGCGTCGCCGGATCGTTGTCGTTGCCGTGCGTTGCGGGATGCATCTGGTTCGTCGTGTTCTCCGAACTCGACGCCGTGGGTGTACCGGTGAGCTCGACCGCGGGCGCACCCGCCGTGCCCGCACTGCCAGCCGTCGTGCCCCCAGTACCCGCCCCGCTCGCGCCTGCACCGCCGGTATCCGTACCGCCGGCGCCCGCACCAGCCGTGCCGCCCGACCCGCCCGCGCCACCCGCACCGCCGCCCCCTGTCCCGGCCATGGCGCCACCGGTACCGCCCGCGCCGCCGGTCCCCGAGCCGCCACCGGCACCGCCAGCACCGCCGGTACCGCCCTTTCCGCCCGCTCCTCCAGCGCCGCCGCTCGTTCCCCCGGTCCCCGAAGTCCCCGCCGTGGTCCCCCCGGTGCCGCCGCTCGAGTCTTCACCTCCGGCACCGGCGTCGAACATCGACGTGCCGCCGTCGCCGAGCGTGCCTCCGTTGCCGCTCGTGGCCGTGCCACCGAGACCCGCGTTACCGCCCGTCGCTCCGGCACCGGTGCCACCGCTCGCCGCACCCGCGCTGCCGACGAGATCCTCGGGACTGTAGACCTGACAGGCGACGACCGCCGCCGCAGCGACGCCACACGCGATGACGACGTGCCGGATCACAAGTCAGATCATAACCCCCAGCGATGCAGCGGCCAATGTAAGCGCATGACCTTCATGAAGCTACATCAGCAGCGGTGCCGAACCCTGCCGACTCGGGCTCGAGGAGCGGGAGTGGCATCACCGGCCGCCCCTCGCTCCCAGCGCGGAGGATGGCGTCGGCAAGGTCGAGAGACGAAAGGCTCGAAGCTGCGCTCGCCCGTGGCGGGATGCCGTGGCGCACCGACGCCACGAAATCCTCGAGCAAGGCCGCCGGATCCAGGCCTCCTCGCGCGAGCGTGTGGCGCTCCACCAGAACTTTCGGCGCGCGCTCGTGGGCCTTTCCGGTGCGCGCCAGCGCCTGCGCGGACGTCGAGTTTCTTATCATTTCCACGCCGTCCCCCTCGATCACCACGCGCGCGAGACTCCCTGCCACCTCGAGCCGATTCGACCCGGGCGCCTCGCCGGTGCTCGCGACGAACAGCACGTGGCCGCCGTTCGCGAGCTCGAGCAGGGCCGTGACGTCGTCCTCGACGTCGATCGGGTGGTGGCGCCCGATCCGCACCATCGCTTCGACGCGCCGGGGCATGCCGAAGTGCCGCACCAGGAGATCGAGCTGGTGCAAGCACTGGTTGTAGAGCACGCCCCCACCGCCGCCCGAACGCGCGCGCCAGGGCCGGCTCGCGTAGTACGCATCGGTGCGGAAGCAGTCCGTGACCGTCCAGGCGACGCGCGATACCTCGCCGATCTCGCCACCGAGAAGCAAGCGCTCGAGCATCAGGTACCGAGGGTCCGCGCGCAGGGGTAGCGCGGTCGCAAAGACGCAGCCGGGTGCGAGCCGCGCGTGCACGCGAAGGAGACGCCGAGCTTCCGTGGCGGTCGTCGCGATCGGTTTCTCGAGCAGGAGGTGCACGCCCGCCTCGAACGCGGCGACAGCGCTTGCCGCGTGGTCGCTAGGCGGCGTGGCGACGACCCACGCGTCCACCTCCGAACGCGGAAGGTCAGCGACACGCAGGCAACCGGGAACGCCGAAGGCGCCGCGCGTCCCATCATCCGCGTCGCAGAGGGCGACAAGCACCGCTCCCGCGACGCGCCCCTCGACGAGCGCCCGCGCGTAGGCACCGCCGCGCTCACCGGCTCCGACGACCGCCACCCGAACGGGTGGCCCCGCGCCGTGCGCCGCGTGATCGAAGGCCATCGCCGCCGCATGGTAGTAAAATCCGACCATGTCCGCTCCCTCCCAGGCTCCCGGCAAGCTCCACTTCGCGGAGGGCGCGCCCAACCAGGTGATCGACCGCGCGCGCTCGGCCGAGCTCCTGGACGAGCTCCTCCGGGCCCTCGGGCCGCTCGAGCGCGTGCTGCTCGTCCCGCCGGATTTCACGCGGCTCCATTCGGGGGCCGGCGAGCTCACGAGTCACCTCTACCGGCGGCTCTCGGCGACGGCGACGGTCGAGGTGCTGCCCGCCCTCGGCACCCACGCCCCGATGACGGCCGAGGAGATGACGCACATGTTTCCGGGCATCCCGGCGGACGCGTTCCGCATCCATGACTGGCGCTCGGACCTCGCCGTGCTCGGTGAAGTTCCGGCATCATTCATCCGCGAGGTGAGCGGAGGGCTGCTCGACTACCCGATCCGGTGCGAGGTGGCGAAGCGGCTCGCCGAGGGCCGCTGGGATCGCATCATCTCGATCGGGCAGCTGGTGCCGCACGAGGTCGCCGGCATCGCCGGCCAGAGCAAGAACGTCTTCGTCGGTACCGGCGGCAAGGACGTGATCGACCGCACGCACTTTCTCGGCGCCGTGTGCGGCATGGAGGCGGCGATGGGCCGCGCGGAGTCGCCGGTGCGCACGGTGCTTTCATACATGCGGCGGGAGCTCGCGCAGGCGCTGCCGATCACGTACGTGCTCACCGTGCGAGCGCGCGATGCGAGCGGCGCGCTCGTGACGCGCGGCCTCATCGCCGGTGACGACGACGCCTGCTTCCACGCCGGCGTGCCGCTCGTGCAGGCGTGCAACATCGAACTCTGCGACGAAGCCCCCGAGAAAGTCGTCGTCTACCTCGACCCGAGCGAGTTCAAGTCGACATGGCTCGGCAACAAGGCGGTGTACCGGACGCGGATGGCGGTCGCCGACGGTGGAGAGCTCCTGGTGCTCGCCCCCGGAGTCAAAAGCTTCGGCGAGGATCCGGGCATCGACCGGCTGATCCGCCGCCACGGCTACCACGGCACCCCGAGGACGCTCGCCGCCGTGCGCGAGGATCCGGAGCTCGGAAGTTCGCTCTCCGCCGCCGCGCACCTGATCCACGGCTCGTCGGAGGGCCGCTTTCGCATCCGCTACGCCGTGAGCTCGCTCGACGCCGACACGATCCGCCGCGCCGGCTACGAGCACGCCGAGCTCGAGCCCGCGCTCCGTCGTTACGATCCGTCGCGGCTGACCGACGGCTTCAACCGCTTGCCCGACGGCGAGCGCCTCTTCTTCGTCTCGAACCCGGCGCTCGGCCTGTGGTGCGTCAGGGAAAAATTCGACGCTACCTGAAAAGCCCGTCCACGAAGCCGATCCGAACGGCGAGGGCGAGCCCGAAGACGAAACTCACGGCGCCCGCCCCCTGAGCGAAACGGAGCCGGATCGTCTCGATGCGGCTTGCCGCAAAGCTCACGGCGGCCGCGAACACGGCGCTCAAGACCACCATGCCGAGCAGGGTCCCGAGCACGAACAGCGCGAGGCCAAGGAACGCCAAGGCGGGGTCCTTGGCCGAAGCGAGCACCAGAACCGCGACCGCAGCAGAGCCGGCGAGCCCATGGACGATTCCGATGCCGAGCGGGCGAAACACGTCCGCAGGCCGGGTCGGGCGGGGCGGAGTGCCGGCTCGGGCGTGGGCCGCTGCGTGCAGACGATCGAGGCCGCCGGTGAGATTGGCGATGCCGAGCACCATCAGCATCAGCGCGACGGTGAACTCGAGCCCGAGACCGAGGCGCGGCGGCACCACGGCGCCAAACAGGATGATCGACCCGCCGACGAGGAGCACGGTGAGCGCGTGGCCAATGCCCCAAAATGCAGCGATGCGAAGGGTGGCCGGCAGTGAGCGTTCCCGCGACGCAACGGTGGAAACTGCCACAACGTGATCGGCATCGAGCGCGTGGTGAAGGCCGAGCACCGTACCGAAAAGCAACACCGACCAGAGCGAGCCCATCAGCCCGCCTACGTAGCACGACGCGCGGGCAAAAGGGGGGGTTGCGGCCTGCCAACCGCCACCCTATGCGCTCGTTCATGGCAACGCGATTCTGTTTCACCACGGTTCCCTTCCTAGGCTTCGCGATCGCCTGCGGCGGGTCGGCGCCTCCCCCGGCAGAACCGACACCGGTTGCTGTCGAGCCGGCGCCGCCAGGTCCCGCGGAACCGCCCCCCAACGCGGCTGCGCCGACGCCGGCGACTCCGCCCCCCGTCGCGGCTCTACCCACTCCCCCACCCCCGACGCCGGCCTGGCGCGTGACCGAGGGCATCGCCACGCCGGAGAGCGTGTTCTACGACGCGGCCGCCGATCGCTACCTGGTCTCGAACATCAACGGAAAGCCGGTCGAAGCGGACGGCAACGGCTACATCACCGAGATCAGCGGCGACGGCAAGGTGACGAAGCCGAAGTTCATCGAAGGCGGTGCCGGCAAGACCAAGCTCGACGGACCGAAGGGCATGGGTCTGGTCGGCAACGTGCTCTACGTGAGCGACATCACCATCGTCCGAAAGTTCGACGCCAAGACCGGTGCTCCGAAAGGCGACATCCCGATCAAGGACACCGTGTTCTTGAACGACATCGCCGTCGCGCCGGACGGACGCGTGTTCGTCTCCGACTCCGGACTCAAGCTCGGCGCGTCCGGCCTCGAGCCGGCAGGCGGCGACGCCGTCTACGTCATCGACAAGGCCGGAAAAGTGAAGCCCGTCGCCAAGATGAAGGAACTCAACAACCCGAACGGGCTGCTTTTCATCGGGAGCAATCTTTACGTCAACACCTTCGGCGCAGCTGAACTCTACAAGCTCGACGACAAGGGCGCGAAAGTCGAGGTCACGTCCATCCCCGCGGGCGGCCTCGACGGCATGGTCGCGGCCGGCGAGAGCGTCTTCATCTCGTGCTGGAAGACCTCCACCGTCTACAAGGGCAAGCTGGGCGGCAGCTTCGAGCCCGTGCTCACGGGTCTCTCCGGCGCGGCCGACATCGGCTACGACACCAAGCGGAATCGCGTGCTGGTCCCGCGCTTCATGGACAACGCCGTCGAAGCCTACGACGTGAAGTAGCGCCTAGCACACCGAGCTCGGGGCCTGTGCTGCCCCCCCCGCCCTACGACGCCACACGTCCCGCGTCCTCGGCTTCGCCTCCGGGCGCGGGCGCCCTCCTTAAGCCCGCGCCCGCGGGCTTGGGGGCGCAACGGTGCAGTTCGGCCTCCGCGTAGCGGCTCCGCGCGTCGAAGTACGGCTGCCGCGTGTCGGCTCCGCGCGGCGGCGGTGCCACGATGACCGGGGCGCGTTGGGCCGCGCGGCGCTCGGCAGCGGGGCTACGGACACCACGTCCGCGGGCCGCTCCGTCGGCTCCTCGGCTCGGCTCATCCCGCTCCCTAGGAGCCCACGGCTCCCTCGGACCCACAACTTGACCACAGACTTGACTGTTTCTGAGGCTAAGAGTATAGTATCGCCCTATTCAAGATGCGAGGCCAGCGGCGCCCCGAAGCCGACGTTCGCCGTTCTGCTTCCTCGATGATGCGGCGTGCCGAAAGATCTTCGTCGCTCTGCTTCCTCGACGGGGCAGCGCCCACAACCACCAATGCGAGCACGTTCGACGCCTCGGTCAGCCGGCGTTCGCCCCTCCGCTTCCTCGACGAGGGCGATCCAGCTCGACCTCCCGCTGAAAGGAACGTGGGGCGGCAAGCGGCGGAACGCCGGGCGCAAGCCCGGCGCTCATCCCAAGACTCCCCACCGCTGCCGTCCGAAGCACTACTTCGGCCACCCGGTGCACGTCACGCTCCGAGCCGTCCTCGGCTCGCTCCGCTCCCAAATTCTCTTTCCGACCGTCCGCCTCGCCATCAGTCGGGCAACGCGCCACGCCCCCGAGCGCTTTCGCATCGTCCACTACTCCGTGCAGTCGAACCACGTGCACCTGATCGTGGAAGCGGCGGAGCGGCGTGCCCTCACGGCCGGTGTCCACGGCTTGGAAGCCCGCATCACTCGTTACGTCAACGAGCTTCTCCTTCGCCGTGGCGCGTTGTGGGCTGACCGCTGGCACGGCCGCGCATTGAAATCACCCCGCGAGGTCCGGAACGCCCTCGTCTACGTTCTGGCGAATTTCCGGAAGCACTCGTCGCGCCCCGTGCCGAGTGGTGCGGATCCGTGCTCATCGGGCGCGTGGTTTCACGGGTGGCGGGGCGTCCGCGCGGAGCGCGGACCTCCGCACCTGGCGGGGCGGGCGTGGCCGGTGCCGGCCACGGACGAGAAGGTGCCGGTTTCGCGTCCGGAGTCGTGGCTTCTTCGGAAGGGCTTCCTGCGCGCTGGGCGCGTGCGCCTCGACGAGGCGCCGCGACCAGAGAAACGTCGCGCGCCCGGAGCTCCGCTAGCGCGCTGAAGCGTCTACTCGCCGCGATCCGCTCGCCAGGCGGCCGCCTCCGCGTTGGCGCGCTGAGGCATCGCTTCTCCAAGCCGTTCGGCGACGCTCGCGGTCGCAGTGCGTGAGCACCGCACTTCGCGCTCCCTCCCGACCCCCAAAAATCTTCGAACCTCCGTCGCGGGGGGGCGTCCCGCTGCCGAAAAAACGGAGGCGGCCCCCTGGGTCGACGACGGCGCGTTTACCCCCGCGTCGCGGGTGGCTGGAGTCCACACCCGTTCACGAGGTGATGAGCGTGCTCTAGCGGGTCAGGTCGACCCGCGCGGCAACTCGAACCCGAAGTAGCCCTTCGCGTTCCTGAACGCCACGTCGCGCACCAGGCCGCCGAGCCAGGCGCGGTCGTTCGGCACGAGCCCGCGCTCGGCGTCGCGGCCGAGCATGTTCGAAAGCAGCCGGCGGAAGTACTCGTGGCGCGAGTACGAGAGAAAGCTCCGCGAATCGGTCAGCATGCCGACGAAGCGCGAAAGGAGCCCCATGTTCGAGAGCGCGTCGATCTGCTTTTCCATGCCGTCCAGCTGGTCGAGGAACCACCAGGCGCTGCCGTGCTGGAGCTTGCCGGGGACGCTGCCGTCCTGAAAATTCCCCAGCATCGTCGCCATCACCTCGTTGTCGCGGGGGTTCAGGTTGTAGAGGATGGTCTTCGCGAGCTGGTCGGTGCTGTCGAGCCGATCGAGGAAGCGCGAGAGCGGCCGCGCGATCTCGAAATCGCCGATCGAATCGAAACCGGTATCGGGACCGAGCTTCGAAAGCAGCCGCCGGTTGTTGTTGCGGAGCGCGCCGAGGTGAAACTGCTGCACCCAGCCGCGCCGGTGGTCGAGCACGGCGAGCTCGTGCAGCACGGCTGACTTGTAGGCGCCGGCGGCCGGCCCGGTCACGGCCTGTCCGGAGCGTGCCTTGTCGAACGTGGCACGCACCTCCGCAAGCGTGTAGTCGGCTGCGTACATCGTCTCGAGGCCGTGATCGGAGAGGCGGCACCCGCGCTCGTGGAAAAACGTGTGGCGCTTTTCGAGCGCAGCGAGGAGCTCGTCGTAAGTCTTGATCGGCGCGCCCACCACGGCGCCGAGGCGCTCGACCCAGGGCGTGAAGGTGGCCGGGGTCTCGACGAACAGTGCCTTGTCGGGCCGAAATGTCGGGTAAAGGCGCGTCACCTCGGCCGCGGGCGTGCGTGCGTGGGCAGCGTGGTGCGAAAGATCGTCGGCCGGATCGTCGGTGGTGCAGACGACGAGAACGTTCGACTGCTTGAGCAGACCCTGGGTCGTGAACGCGTCCGTCGCGAGCAGGCGGTTCGTCTCGTCGAAGATTTCACGCGCGGAACGCTGGTCGAGCAGGCGCTTGATGCCGAAGGTGCGCTTGAGCTCGAGGTGCGTCCAGTGAAAGAGCGGGTTTCGGAGTGTGTGCGGCACCGTCTTCGCCCACGCTTCGAATTTTTCGAAGTCCGAGCGCTTGCCGGTGCAGTATTCCTCCGGCACGCCGTTCGTGCGCATCGCGCGCCACTTGTAGTGGTCGCCATCGAGCCACACTTCGGTGATCGAGCGGAAGCGGTGGTTCGCGGCGATCTGATCGGGCGGGAGATGGCAATGGTAGTCGATGATCGGCTCGCGCGACGCGTGCTCGTGATAGAGCACGCGCGCCGTCTCGCTCTCGAGCAGGAAGTCGTCGTCGAAGATGCCGGGGGATGCCATGGGTGTGCCCTTCACGAAATCAGCGCTGGATGCGTGCGGAGCCGCCGGAGGCGAAGGCTCGAACCTGCTCGAGCGTCGCCATCGTCGTGTCGCCGGGAAACGTGGTGAGGAGCGCGCCGTGTGCCCAGCCGAGGCGCACGGCTTCCTCCGGCGACGCTCCGGAGATCAGGCCGTAGAAGAGGCCCGCCGCGAAGCCGTCACCGCCGCCCACGCGGTCAACCACGTCGAGCTCGCAAGTCGGAGCCAGGTAGCTCTTGCCTCCGATCCAGGCGATGGCGCTCCAGGAGTGGCGGTTCGTCGAGTGAACGTCGCGCAGCGTGGTGGCGACGACTTTGACGCTCGGAAAGGTCTCGGCGACGCGGTCGATCATGCCGAGGAACGCCGAAGGATCGAGGGCATTCTTGGCGCTCACGTCCGGGCCGGCCATCCCGAGCCCTTTCTGCAGGTCTTCTTCGTTGCCGACCAACACGTCGGTGAGGGCGACGATGCGGCGCAGCTGTTCGACCGCGTTCTTCGCCCCGCCCCGCACGCTCCACAGCTTTTCGCGGTAGTTGAGATCGAGGCTGACGATCGCTCCCGCTTCCTTCGCGGCCTTCATGCCGTCGAGGATCAGCTCCGTCGTCGTTTCGGACAGTGCGGCGAAGATGCCGCCGGTGTGGAACCAGCGCAGGCCCCCAGCCATGATCGCCTTCCAGTCGAAGTCACCGGGGCGCAGGCGCGCCGCCGCCTCGTTCGAACGGTTGTAGAAAACGACGGGCGGGCGCACGCCGTGCCCCTGGTCGCTGTACACCGTCGCCATGTTCGGCCCGGTGACGCCGTCGTGCGGGAAGCGCTTGTAGAAGGGGGTGACGCCCATCGCGCGGACGCGCTCCGCAATCAGGTCGCCGATCGGGTAGTCGACCATCGCGCTTGCCACCCCGGTCTTCAGGCGAAAGCAATCCGCGAGATTCGCCGCGACGTTGAACTCACCGCCGCTCACGTGGATGCGACACTCGTTCGCCTTGCGGAAGGGCACGATGCCCGGATCCAGCCGGTGCACGAGCGCCCCCAGCGACAAGAAGTCGAGCCCGCCGGGCGGGCGAATCGATAAACCTCGGCCCTGATCTGTCACGCCCCGATCATGCCGCCCGAGGCGCCGAAGATCACGCGGGCGGGGAAAAATCCGCCAGACCGGGCCGAGCGGCCGCCCTTGCCGCGCTCAGCGCGCCTTTCGGGCCACGGCCAGCACCGAGACGCCGAAGGGCAGGCGAACGCGCCCGAGCAAGCCGGCTTCGCTGGCGAAAATTCCCTTGAGAGCGGCGTTCACGGGGGTCGGCGGCACGTGCGTTTCGTCTGTCCCGTCGCGCCCGAGGGTCCGCTCGAGGAGCCGGCCGGCGAGGACCGACGGAAAGAGGAACGTGTTGAAGTACGACGACCAGTCGATCTCGAAGTGGCGCAAGAGAACCTGGCGCAACTGGGACTCGGTGTAGCGGCGCCGGTGGTGCGCGATCTCGTCGAGACCACTCCAGAGGAACATGAACGCCGGCACCGTGACGACGAGCACGCCACCCGGCTTGAGCAACCGGTGGGCGGCGCGCAAGCACGGGTCCTCGTCGTCGAGGTGCTCGATGACGTCGGCGAGCAAGGCGATGCTGCCCGACCCGTCCGGGAGCCCCTCGAGCCGATCGAGGTCACAGCACTCCACGTTCGGGTGGCCGCGCATCCGACAGTACTCGACGGCCTCGGCCGAGGTGTCGATGCCGACGGTGGGACCAAACCGCTCGAGCACGCTGAGATTCGCGCCGACCCCGCAACCGAGGTCGTAGAGCTTTCCCTCGGGTACGCCGTCCGCCTGCACGCGCTCGAGCACGCTGGTCAGGATCTCGCGCCGCGCGGCGTACCACCAGTGCCGCTCCTGCGCGTCGTGGAGCTTGTCGTGGACGAGTTTCTCCATGGGGGCGGTATCCTTAGCCCGATGCGAATGGGCCGGCCAAGGGCGGATCCGAGGGCGAGGGCGCCGGACCGTGCTAGCAAGGGGCCCGTGAAACTTGGGTTTCTGGAGGGCCTGGCCCGCGCCCGGGGGCTCGGGTCCGGCGTCCTCGAATGGATCCTGCGGCGGGAGGCCCTCGCCGCCGCCACGCGCGAGCGGTCGGAGCACGAACGACGACGCCCTTTCGTCCGGCGCGCCCGCGCCGCAAGCCGAGCCGGCGACGCTCTCTTGGACCCCCCTCACGCGGACCGCGCCGAGCCGGCCCTCGCCATGCGCCTCTTCAGCGATGCCGCGTACTGGCTGCTCCGCGCCAATGGCCCCGTGTCCCCTCCGGCCTCCCGCGCCGAGCTCTTCGAGCTTGCGGGGCGCGAACCGGAGGCGTTCGGTGACGTGGCGCGCGAGGTTCCCGCGGCGCTCGGTGACAACGATCCCGGGGAGTTTTCGCAACGTCCGCTGGAAGCGCAGGCGACCGCCGCTCGCGCCGCCCAGCGCTGGCTCGCGCCCCACCTCGAGGCCGCCGAGCTCTCGTTCATGGCCGGCCTTCGCCTGCGCATCGAGCGCATCACGCGGCTTTGCTTCGCGGTGTCGCTCGTTGCCGGCCTCGTGGCGGGGGCCTGGGAGCTCGTCTGGATCCAGCGCCATCCGGATCTGGCGCGCGGCAGGCCCTGGCGCGCGAGCTCCTCGTACGACACCTGTGATCCGGCGGCGCATCGTTGTGCCGGCCACACCACCGACATCTTCTTCCATACCCAAGACGATGCTTCTCCGTGGCTCGAGATCGATCTCGGAGCAGCGAAGCGGTTCTCTCGCGTCGAGGTCAAGAACAGGAGCGACAACTTCGCCGAACGCGCCGTGCCGCTCGTCATCGAGGTGAGCCAGGACGGCACCAACTTCTTCCAGGTCGCCCAGCGGCGCGAGACGTTCAGCCTCTGGAAGGCGAAATTCTCGCCGCAAACGGCCCGCTACGTGCGGCTCCGCATCACGCGAAAGTCGTTCCTACACCTCGAGCGAGTGTCCGTGCGACCGTGATTCCGGACGTCCTTTCGAAGCTCGTTCCCGAGCGCATCGCACGCCGCCTCGTCGTGCTCGGCGTCACCGCAGCGCTCGCCGTCGCGACGCTCCGGCTGGTGGACGTGTTCGACGGGCACCATGCGGTCGAGCGCTGGCTAGCGTGGCGTTACCTTCGTGCCTGGGGGGCGGTGGCGTTCTTCACCATCGCCTGCCTCAGCGTCGGCAATCGAGTGGTGCGTGCGCTCTCCCGCCCCGGCGAGCGCCAGGACGCCCACGTGACGCTGAGCTTTGCCACCGGCACGTTCATCTTCGGCACCTTGACGTTCGTGGTCGGTGTCGCCGGCGCCCTGAACACGCCCGCATTCTTCTTGATTCCGCTCGCCCTGCTCGCGGTCGGAGCGCGGCGATTGATTCGCGATCTGGTGCTCTTCCGTGCCGAACGAGGCAGCGCCCCTTGGATCGAGCCGTTTTCCGTGGCCGAAACCGCCGCTTTTTGCGCTGGGGCCGTCGCCGTCGCCGTCCTCTACGTGTCGATCCTGGTGCCGGAGAACGCCGGATACGACGCGCGCTGGTACCACATGGGGCTCGCGGAGCATTACGTCGCCACCGGACGCATCGAGCGTTTGCCCGAGGGCTTTCTCGCCGCCGCGGTGCCGCAACTCGCCTCGATGCTCTACGCCTGGGCGTACCTCCAGCCCGAGACCGAGCTCTTCGACCGCGTCCAGCTTTGCGCCCATCTCGAGTTCACGATCTTCCTCTTCATGCTGGCGGGCATCCCCGCGCTGGTTCGCTACCTCGTACCAGGTGTTCGCGCGCGAGCGTCCTGGGTGGCGTTCTTTCTCTTTCCCTCCATCTTCGTCTACGACCATTCGCTGCAGACCGGGTCCGACCACATCGCCACGCTGTGGACCGTCCCCGTTTACCTCGTCACCGCGCGCGCGCTCCGCGAACTGGACGCACGCACCGGGCTCCTGCTCGCCATGCAGATCTCGGGCCTCTTGCTGACCAAGTACACGGCGGCGCCGGCGGCGCTGCTACCGGCGGTCGCGCTGCCGCTCCGCGCGGTGTTTCTGACCGTCGAGCACCTGCGCGGCCGGCGGCGCGATTTCGGCTGGGTCTTCGGGCTCGCGACGCTCGTCGGCGCCGGCCTCGTTTTCACTTCGCAGCACTGGCTCAAGAACTTCCTCTGGTACGGCGACCCCGTCTACCCCCTGCTCAACCGGCACCTCTCCGTCAGGCCCTGGATCCCGGAATCGGCATTCTACCTGGAGGCGTTCCAGAACCTCGCGTGGTCCGCCCAGGGAACCGTCGCCGAGAAGCTCGACGGCGCGAAAAAGGTGCTTCGCGACTACCACTACGAGCTCTACGGCTGGGAGATTTTTTACCACCGAAAGCCCGTGGTCGGTTCGCTCTTCGCCGTCGGCCTGTTGGCCCTACCGCTGCTTCGCTTTCGGGGTCGGCTGTGGATGCTCGTCCTCGTCGCACACCTCGGCATCGTGGCGTGGTGGCTGCTCTTTCACGACACGCGCTACCTTCGTCCGCTGATCCCGCTCTTCACCGCCGGCATCGTGGCGCTGGGCATCGGCTGCTTTCGGCTCGGGTGGGGGCCGCGCCTGGGCGTCGTCGCGCTCGCCACCGTGCAGGGATTCTGGGGCCTCGGTATGATCTTTTGGCCGGTGCACCAGATGACCGGAAGGTCCGGCATCGGCGCCGCGGCGGAATACTTCGCGCGTGGGTTTTCCGCGCCCGAAAGCCTCCCGCCCCCGACGTTTTCCGAGCAGGTGGCGATAGGCCGCGGCTTGCCGAACGACGCGGTGGTGCTCGTGCACCACGAGCACGTGCACACCGGGATCGGCAGAAGGACCGTCACCGACTGGCTGCCGGTGCAGATCGGCCTCGACTACGGGGCCCTCGGCTCGCTGCGCGGCGTGCACAAGAAGCTCACGGAATTCGGAGTCACCCACATCACGTGGGCGCCGGGAACCGCTTACGCGGACACGAGCCTCGCTGCCGAGCTGCTCTTTCACACCTACGTCGAGCGGTACGCCACGAAGGCGCGAGCCGCCGGCAGTCACAAGATCGCCCAGCTCGCGAGCCGCGTGCCCGCCAAGGAGCCCCGTGGCGTTTTCTACTTCGGTTGCGACAGCACGTACCAGAGCGGCCTTTACGAGATGAAGGATCTCGCGGTCTCACCCCTACCCGCTCTCGGGCACACGGCGAAGTATCCGCGTCCGCGAAAGGCGCTCACCGGTTCTCCGACCGAACTCCTCGACCAAGCGGGCTACGCGGTGATCATGCGCTGCGCAGGCGCGCCGACCGCGACCGGGTTCGAGTCGCTGGCGAAGAACACGACGGCAGAGTTCTTCGTTCGGAAGAAGACCGACCCGCCGAAATAGGGGAAATAGGGCCGGACCGTACCGGGGCGAGCCGTAATAACCGTGCTATAAGGCCCCGTGGCGCGGGAACTGCCGCCGTTCGCGAAGGGCATCGACATCAGACATGTGCGGTATTTTCGGCGGTAGTCGGGAGCTCATCAGCCCGGATTCCGCACGCCTTCTCCAGCATCGCGGTCCCGATCAGCACGGTGAGCTCGACGTCTCGGCCCCCGGCGGCCGACCTTTCATCCTCGGCCAGACCCGGCTCTCCGTCGTCGACAAGCGCGACGTTCCGACGCCGATGCAGAAAGGCGGCGCGGCCATCGCTTTCAACGGCGAGGTCTACAACTGGCTGGAGCTCCGGAGCGAGCTCGAACACAAGGGTCATCGCTTCGAAACGCAGACCGACACCGAGGTCGTGCTGGCCGCGTTCCTCGAGTGGGGAGTCGCTTGCCTCGATCGACTGAACGGCATGTTCGCGCTCGCCATCTGGAACGGCGGCGAGCTATTTCTCGCCCGCGACCGGCTGGGAAAGAAGCCGCTCTTCTACAGCTACGGGCCGGGCGGCTTCGCCTTCGGTTCCGAGCTCAAGGTGTTCCAGAGCCTCGACTTCGCCGAAGTGCCGATCTGCCAGGCGCTCGAGTTTTACTTCGACGAGCACACGCCGTTTCGGAACGTGAAGAGCCTGCGTCCCGGCGAGTGCCTGCGTTACAAGCCTGCGACCAACGAGGTCGACGTCCGACGCTGGTGGCGGTTTCCGGAGTTCGAGCCGTCGATCGTGGACGAGAACGAAGCGACGACGCAGTTTCTCGACCTTTTCGCCGACGCCTGCAAGCTCCGAAAGCTGGCGGACGTGCCCGTCACCATCTTCCTCTCCGGCGGCATCGATTCCTCGCTGATCCAGGCCACCCTCGGCCTCCCCGTGACGTACACCGTCCAGTTCCCGGAGTTCGAGGCCACCATCAACGAGCGCGAGCTGGTGCTCGAGCTCTCCCAGCGCCTCGGCTTCGAGCCGCGCTTCGTGATGCCGACGCGCGACGAGTTCCTCGGCGCCTTCTCCGAGCTCGCGCGCTACATCGAGTTTCCGGTCGGCAGTTTCAGCGTTTTTCCGCTCTACTGCATCTCGCAGCGCGCGCGCCACGACGGCTTCGTGGTCGCGCTTTCGGGCGAGGGCGCGGACGAGCTCTTCAACGGCTACTACCGGCACGAGCTGTTGCTGCGCGAGGACGCCGCGCTCGAGCAGGAGTTTCGCGGACCGTACGGCACGCTGTGCCGCCGCTACTTCGGCGCGCCGGTGGAGCGTTTCTGCCGCATGGCGAGCCGTCAGGGGCTCGCCGGCGTGCCCGACCTGCTCGATTTCTTCACGCCACTATGGAGCGACCGCGAGACGCTCGCGCAGAACCTGAGCCGGATCGAGGCCACCGTGTTCTTGCAGCCCCTGCTGGTGATGGCGGACCGCCTCAGCATGGGAAACTCGATCGAGGTCCGAAATCCGTTTCTCGACTACCGCATCGTCGAGTTCTCGACGCGCCTCGCTGACTCGCTGAAGTTCAGGGACGGCCAGGGTAAGTGGCTGCTCCGGCACGCGCTCTACCGGCTGGTCGGCGACGTGGGCGTCACGCGCCGCCGGGTGAAACACGGCCTACCGGCCCCGGTGAACCAATGGCTGTTCAAGACGGGGGCGTTCGATCGTAAGGACTGGAACCACGTGCTTCTAGGCGAGTGCCTGAAGCAACTTGCCTTGACGCACGGAACCCGTCACTAAGGACCACCATGAAGCGCGCTTTCGTCGAATTCCTCCGCGATCCCGTCACTATGGAGCCCCTCTCGCTCTCTGCAGAGGACCCACCCGGAGGTGCGGAGATCACGAACGGGACGCTGCGTTCGGCGTCGGGTAACAGCTACGCGGTGGACCAGGGGATTCCGCTCTTGGTTCGAACCGATCAGTTCGCGAAGGGCCAGGGAGAAACGGTGGCGACCTTCTCCTGGAAGTGGCAGCGCGCGAAGGGCTACCGGAGCGCCACCATCGGGCACTACTCGCAGTGGTACCTCGATCGCTACGGCTTCTCGACGACGGAGAACCTCAAGAAGTTCCTGGCCGGCAAGAAGCACGTGCTCGACGCGGGAACGGCGCACGGGCGCGACGCGGAGATGTACGCGAAGAACTCGTCGGCGCTCGTGTTCGGCATCGACATCAGCGAGGGCGTGCGCAACGCGCATCGCGACCTTGGCTCCCTGCCGAACGCGTACTTCGCCCAGGCAGACCTGACCAAGCTGCCGTTCCCGGAGGGCTTCTTCGACTTCATCGGCTGCGATCAGGTCATCCACCACACGCCCGAGACCCGCGCGTCGCTCCGCCATCTCGTGACGCGGCTCGCCCCCGGCGGCCACATCTGCTTCTACGTCTACCGGAAAAAAGGCCCGATCCGCGAGTTTTGCGACGACTACATCCGTGAGCGCACGGTCAAGATGAGTCCGGAGGACTGTTACAAGGTGTCGGAGGCCATCACCAAGCTCGGAAAGTCGCTGACGGACATGAAGGCGACGATCGACGTGCCGGAGGACATTCCCCTCCTCGACATCAAGGCAGGCAAATACGATCTCCAGCGCTTCATCTACTGGAACGTCTTCAAGTGCTATTGGAACGACACGATGGACTGGGAGTCGAACGTCATCACCAACTTCGACTGGTACCATCCGTTGCACGCGCACCGGCACACCCGTGAGGAAGTCGAGCGGTGGTGTGCGGAAGAGAACCTGACCATCGAGCACCTCGACGAGCAGGAATCGGGGATCAGCGTGCGGGCGCTCAAGGCCGGCTCGCGCTAGAGAAAATTCGATGACGGCCTCCGTTGAGCTCTCGGTCGTGGTGCCGTGCTTCAACGAGGAAGCCAACGTGCCGGAGACCACCGAGCGCGTGCTTCGCGTGCTGGAGCTCGCCGGGATCACGAGCGAGATCGTGCTCGTGGACGATGCGTCGCGAGATCGCACCCGGGAGGTCATCGAGGAGCAGAAGGTGCTCTACGGCGAGCGCGTCATCGGCTGCTTCCACGAGCAAAACCGCGGCCTTGCGGCGGGCTGGCAGACCGGCGTCACCGCGGCCCACGGCGCCTACGTGGCGGTGATCGACGCCGATCTCCAGTACCAGCCCGAGGACATCGTTCGGCTCTACACGGCGCTGCTCGAGTCCAGCGTCGACATCGTCCAGGGGTTCCGCAGCACGGTCGGCCGCGCGCGCGGCACCCGCTACGTGCTGTCGCGCGGGCTCAACACGATCCTGAACCAGACCTTCGGCATGCAGCTTCGCGACAACAAGTCCGGGTTCTTGTGCTGCGCGCGCGAAGTCATGCTCGATATCCTCGTGCATCGCGGGCGCTACGCGTACTGGCAGTCGTTCATCATGGTCGCCGCCCACGCGCGCGGCTACTCGTACCGCGAGATCGAGACGCTGTTCCTCGATCGCAAGCAGGGGAAATCATTTCTCGAGGGCCAGGCGGTGCGTGCCGCGATCAAGAACTTCGCCGACGTGGGCACGGCATTCTGGGAGTACCGAGTCAAACCTCAGCCGCGCCCGCTGTCCCGCGTGCCGGCGCACGCCGCGGACCCGCCCGCGCATCCGCTGCGCCTCAAGGCGTATCTGGCCACTGCCCGCGTGGGCTTCGCGCGCGGACAAAGCTTCGAACGCACCTACGAGAACCTGTGCGCGACGCAGTGGTTGCCCGCCGCCGAGCTTCGCGCGCTCCAGGATCAGAAGCTCCGGCGGCTGGTGCGCCATGCGTACCGCAACGTGCCGTACTACCGCGCGCGCATGCGCGGACGCGGCCTCACGCCGGACGACATCCGCACACAAGACGACCTTCACAAGCTTCCCCTGCTTTCGAAGGACGACGTGCGAAAGCACCTCTACTTCGACATCATCCAGGAAGGCGTTTCGCCGGCGGATCTCCAGCGCATCTCGACCGCTGGCAACTCGGGAGAGCCCCTCACTTGCTTCGCCGAGTCCGCGCAGCTCGAGTTTCGCAAGGCCGCGGAACTTCGTTTTCGCGAGTGGACGGGCTACCGCTTCGGCGACCCCTGGGTTTTCCTCACGCACGATGCGGAAGTCGTGGCCCGGGCGCGGTCGCTCCGGAGCCGGGTCGACGCGAGTCTGAGCGGGCTCGAGGTGATCGGGCTCGGCGGCGTCACCGAGGCGACGCTCGATCGAGTCGCCGACCAGATCCGCGAGAAGCGTCCGACTCTGATCGAGGGCGACGCCGAGGTGCTCGAGCTCTTGGCGGAGCGTGTGGGAGAGCTCAACGGACCGTGGAAAGGCGTCGTGTCGAGCGGCCAGACGCTCGGGACCAAGGCGCGTGCCGCCATCGAGCAGGCGTTCGGGTGCCCGGTGTTCGACGTCTACGGCAGCAGCGAGTTCTCGCGGGTCGCACACGAGGCGGAGGCCCGCGAGGGGCACCTGGTCGCGGGCGAAGGGTACATCGTCGAGGTGCTGATGGAGGGACGCACGGTGGCACCGGGCGAGATCGGCGAGGTCGTGATCACCGACCTCACCGGCTACGCCATGCCGCTCGTCCGCTACCGCATCGGTGACCTGGCGGAAGCGGCGCCCGAGCCCACGGCGGCCGAGCCCGCACGCGGGCTGCCCCGGCTCGGCCAGATCCACGGCCGCGTGCAGTCGATCCTCAGGGGGCCCGATGGCCGCTTCATTCCGGGCTCGGTCTTGCACCGCATCGCCGGCGACTTCGATTTCGCGATCGCAAAGCTCTCCGCCGTCCAGACCGAACCGGGCGCCATCACGCTCCACATCGTCAAGGCGCGCCGCTACGCCGACGAGACGCTGGCGGAGATCGAGGAGCGCCTGAAGGGCTACCTCGGTCCGGAGCTCGCCATCGAGATCGCCTTCGAGGAGCCCGCGAGCGACTCACCGCTGAGCTCGCGACCCACGAGCCAGGCCCCGCCCGTGGATCTTCAGCGCCCGCAAGGCCTGAAGGTCGCTCGCTAGCCGACGGCGCGCGGGCTGCGGGTCGCCAGTATCGCGAGGTTCAGGCCCGCGCGAGCGACACCGGGGATGGCGAACAGCAGCCGGTCGACGCCGCGCAGGGCGCCGACGAAGCGGTCGGGGCTCGGCACGAAAGGCGACAGCCGGGCGGCGTCGAGCCCGCCCATCGCGACCAGCGAGGCGAGCCCCACCCGTTCACTCCTCGCGATCGAAAAAAGCCCGTCTTTTTGCACGAGCGTCGCGTACTCGTCCACCGTGAAGGCCTTGTGTGTCGGCGCGAACGCCGCGTCCTTCGAGCGGAGCATCCGCTTGGCGAGCTCGATCGGCGCGACTTTCCGCGGATCCACCGCTACCAGGCTGCCGCCGGGTTTGAGCAGGCGAGCGAACTCGCGCACGGCGCGCTCCGGATTGATCACGTGGTGCAGCATGTTGAGCGCGACCACGACGTCGAACGAACCGCTCGGAAACGGGATGGCTTCCGCACTCGCCTCGACGAGCAGGCGGTAGCCGCTCCGAGCCTCACGCAGAAGATGGATCGAGGCATCGAGCCCGACGAGCCCGAGGTCCGGATACAAACGACCGAGGATGCCGATGCCGCAGCCGGCGTCGAGGATCCTCCCTCGCGGGGGGGAGCCGCCGAAGAGCTCGATCAGCGCGAGCTCGGCCATGTCGCGCTCGTAGCGCGGCATCAGGAACTTGGGGCTCATGTACTCCTCGAGCGCGTTCGACTGCGCCTCGAGCTCGACGGAAAGGTCGCTGTCCACGTTGCGCAGCAGGCGCACGATGTCGCCCTCCACGACGTAGCGCTCGCCGGTCGGGCCCACGAACGCCTTCCCGTCCCGCGTGAGCGGTCGCAGGGACCCCGGCTCGACCAACAGGTCCACGGGGTCGGCGGTATCGTCGAACGAGGGCTTTTCCACGCGGCTCCCAGATACTCCGAGCCGACCGAACGCGGCAAGACGCCATCGTGCACTCGGCTCGCGAGTCGGGCTATCCTGGCGGCGCTTTGAGGAGAAAAGTGCTGTCCGTCGTGATCCCGATCTTCAACGAAGAAGAGGGCATCGCGGAGCTAGACAAGAGGCTCAAGGCCCTGCTCGACGGCCTGGAGCAGGAGCTCGGGCTCGAGTGGGAGGTCGTCTTCGTCAACGACGGCTCCCGCGATCGGTCGCTCGAGCTGTTGCGCGACCTCGCGAGCCAGGAGCCGCGCTACCGGCTGATCTCGTTCTCGCGAAATTTCGGCCATCAGGTCGCCATCACGGCCGGGCTCGACCGCGCGGAAGGCGACGCCGTGGTGGTGATGGACGCCGACCTGCAAGACCCGCCGGAGGTGGTGCGCGAGATGGCGGTCAAGTGGCGCGAGGGCTTCGACGTCGTCTACGGCGCGCGGTCGAAGCGCCACGGCGAGAGCGTGTTCAAGAAGCTCACGGCCGCCGTCTTCTATCGCCTGCTCCGTGCGCTCACCGGCGTCAGCATCCCGGTCGACACCGGCGACTTTCGGCTGATGAGCCGCCCGGTCGTGCTCACCATGCGCGCACTGCGCGAGCGCCACCGCTTCGTGCGGGGGTTGGTCTCGTGGGTCGGCTTCAAGCAGACCGCCGTCTACTACGAGAGGCCCGCGCGCTTCGCCGGCGAGACCAAGTATCCCCTGCGCAAGATGCTGCGCTTTGCCCTCGACGCCATCACGTCTTTTTCCACGCTTCCCCTCCGCGCGGCGACCTGGTTTGGGGCTCTCGCGGGCTTGTCCGCGCTCGGCGTCGGCGCTTGGGCCATCTACACCAAATTCTTCATCCGCGGCGTCGTGCCCGGCTGGACCACCATCATGATCTTCGTGGCGTTCAGCTCGTCCGTTCAGCTCATCATGATGGGCGTCCTCGGCGAGTACCTCGGCCGGGCCTACGAGGAGCTCAAGGCCCGCCCGCTTTACATCGTCGCCGAGGAGTTGAACTTCGACGCCCCCCGCGTGTCTGCGCCCCCGCGCAGCGCTCCGATCCAGCCCACCGAAAAGTGAGCGACCGGCAACGCGCTACTGGTTCACGCCGCTCGCCAAGAACCCGCCGTCGATCGCCAGGATCTGCCCGTTCACGAAGCTTGCCGCTTCGGAGGCAAGGAAGATGGCGGGCCCGACGCATTCCTCGAGCTTGCCGAAGCGCTTGAGCGGCGTCCGCGTGAGGAGCTCCTGCCCGCGCGGCGTGCCGTCGATGACGGCAGCGTTGAGCGGGGTCCGGAACACGCCGGGCGCGATGGCGTTGACGATCACGCCGCGGGAACCCCACTCGATGGCGAGCGAGCGCGTGAGCCCGGCGACGCCTGATTTGCTCGCGGTGTAGGGCGTGACCTCGTAGAACGCGACGAACGAGGTGAGCGAACCGACGTTGACGATGCGCCCGTACCCGCGCTCGAGCATGTGGCGCCCGAACACCTGGCAGGCGCGAAACGTGCCCGTCAGGTTGGTTTCGAGAAAGCTCGAAAACTCCTCATCCGTCACGTCGAGCGTCGGCATCCGCTTCAGCCGACCGGCGCAATTGACCAGAATGTCCACCTTGCCGAAGGCGGCGACGGCGTCGGCCAGGAGCCGCTCGAGGGACGCCCGGTCCGTCACGTCCGAGGGGGTGCGGAGCGCGCGCTTGCCGAGCGCTTCGATCGCGTCGGCCGTCGCGCCGACCTCCGCCTCGCGGCGCGACGTGGCCGCCACGTCGGCCCCCGCTTGCGCAAAACCGAGCGCGATGAGCTTGCCGATGCCGGAGGTGCCGCCGATGACGACCGCCGAGCGGCCTTCGAGACTGAGCAGGGGATACGCCATGGGTATTTCCTACCCCTAATGCGGTCCCCGGGCTTCGCGATCACCATATCCGCTCGGCCCCGGGGGGGTGTAGTCTCCGGGACGCTGGAGGCACCCTTGCCTGAGGAAAACCAAGACTCGAGCCCCGTCTACGTCATCGAAAGTATCCCGGTGGGAGGGAAGAACGAGGTGCCCGCCGCCGAGATCGAGGCGGAAGGCATCCCCACGCCCTCCCACCTTCGCATCTACCCGGAGCTCGGCCGCGGCGGCATGGGTCGGATCCATCCGGCGACCGACCGCAACCTGCTCCGCCACGTCGCGCTGAAGCGGCTGGCCCGCGAGCTGGTCCCCGAAGCCTTCTACCGCGACGGGTTCATCGCCGAAGCCCAGATCACCGGCCAGCTCGAGCACCCGAACATCGTGCCCGTTCACGAGCTCGCCCTCGATCCGAGCGGCGTCCCCTATTTCACGATGAAGCTCGTCCAGGGTGAGGGCTTTCACCATTGGTTGATGGACGAATCGCGCCCGCCGGGCTCCACGCAACGGCTCGAGGAGGGGCTCGAAATCTTCCTCAAGGTTTGCGACGCGATTGCCTACGCCCACCACCGCGGCGTGATCCACCGCGACTTGAAGCCGGACAACATCATCGTCGCCGGCTTCGGCCAGGTCTACGTGATGGACTGGGGTCTCGCGCGCCTGTCGCGCACGAGGCCGGCGTCGGGAGCGAACGCGCAGATGGAGGCGCCCGGGCCGGTCGGAACGCCCGCCTACATGTCGCCCGAGCAAGCGCGCGGCAATCCACAGGAAATGGACGAGCGCTCGGACGTGTTCGGGCTCGGTGCCATCCTGTACGAGATCGTGAGCGGCTTCACGCCGTACGGCTTCGAGATCGACGCCGACAAGATCATCTCGCTGGCCAAGGAAGGCCGCGTGATCCCGATCGACCGCGCGGTCGAGCAGCTCGGCGCCTCCAAGCGGATCCGAGCCATCATCGAGCGTGCCACCCAGCCGGACCCGGCCAAGCGCTACCAGTCGGTGGTCGAGCTCCAGAGCGACGTGCACGCGTTCCTGCTCGGTGGCCTGCACCTGCCGCGGCAGGCCTTCGCGCCGGGCTCGATCGTGATCCGCGAGGGCGACAGCGGGGATTCGGCGTACATCATCGTCAGCGGGCGCTGCCGGGCGTTCCGCAAGGTGGACGACGGCGAAGAGACGCTCGGCACGATGGGCCCCGGTGATGTCTTCGGCGAGATGGCCCTCTTGCTCGACGAACCGCGGGCCGCGTCCGTGCAAGCCGTCGACGCCGTGACGCTGCTGGTGCTCGATCGCGCGACACTCAGCGAGGGCCTCGGTGTGGAGGGCTGGACGGGCGCGTTGGTCCGCGCCCTCGCACAGCGCTTCCGCGACCTCGAGCAGCGCGTGCGCGAGTCGGGCCTCCGCCGCGGTTAACGCGCGCCGGCTTCGCTCGCGGCGCTGCCCGTGCTAGGTCGATCGGAGATGGCGTCCTTCGACTCCGAGCGCGGCTGCTACGTGGTGCGCATCGTGTACGACGGGCCCGGCATGGCCGGCAAGACCACGAACCTGCAGAAGATCTGCGATTTCGTGCCCTCCACGCGCCGGAGCGAGATGGTGACGCCCGCCGAGCTCAAGGGCCGGACGATGTTCTTCGACTGGCTGGAGGTGGACGGACCGCGGAAGGCGCCCGTCGCGCTCAAGCTGCAATTGATCAGCGTTCCCGGGCAGATCGAGCGCAACTACCGGCGCCGCCCGCTGGTCGAGGCGGCCGACGTCCTGGTCTTCGTCTGCGACGCGACGCCCAAAGCCCTCCCCGACTCGATGCGCGCCTTCGCCCGGCTCCGGGGCACGCTGAAGCGCGTGAAACGCGTGATCCCGATCGTGGTGCAGGTCAACAAGCAGGACATCAAGGGCTCGCTCCCGCCCGACGGCCTGCGCAAGCGCTTGAAGCTCGGCGGCGGAGTGCCGGTGGTGGCGGCCAGCGCGTCGATCGGGCTCGGTGTGAAGGAAACGCTGGCGATGGCAACGCGTCATGCGCTCCAGGTGCTCGGCCATCGGGCGCTCGAGCCGCTGGTCGCCGAGCTCGCCAACCCCGACGCCCTGTTCGACCACGTGCTCACGTTCGAGGACAAGCCGCACGAGGGCCCGGTCGACGCCGAGGAGCTCTACATCGGCGAGGAACAGGTCGAAACCGAGGGCAAGGCTGCCGAGGCACACCTGGCCGCGTCGTCGCTCGACGCACTCGAAGCACGCGCGAGGCGCGCCGCCCGCCGGCCGCGCGAAAACGGCGCGGGCTGAGCGCCGGTCACCCCCAGCGCATCGCGTCGAACGAGCGCATCAGCTCGACCCAGCCACCGTGCGCGGCGTCGAGCGACGCGTTCTCGGAAACCCAGCGCCGCGGCTCGTACCGCCGCGTGCCGATCGAGCCGAGAAAGCTCCGGACCTCGCCGAGCAGGCGCCCGCGCCGAAACCGCGCCATCGGGCCGAAAGCGAGCTCGCGCGGCACGCTCCACACGTCGAGCGCGTGGCCGTCCCGAAACAGCCCGACTCGCGTGAAGAAGCACGGGAGGTTCATCGCCATCGCTTCGGTGCACATCACGCTGTTGCCTTCGTAGCTCGAAAGGTGGATGAAGGCGCACGCCTCGCGCAGCCGGTCCGGCACCTCGTCGGACGGCCCGAGTAGCGGCTCGATGCGAAAGCCCTCGCACGCCGGCGCGAGCCACGGATAGATGCGCGAGCCCTTGTGCGGCGTCCGACCGTCGTGGAGCACCAGGCGCGAGCCGTCGTTGTCGAGCTTGCCGTCGAAGCGCTCGAGGTCGACGGGGTAGTAGATGACGCGGGCCGCCCGGTTGCCGTGAAGTTCGCCGAACGTGTCGGAAATCCAGCGCGCACCCGCCCCCCACAGGGTGTTCGGGCGCTTGGCGGCGAGGGCCTGGCGCCGCGCGAGGTCGCGCGTCTCGCGACCACCGATGGCCTTGGCTTTGACGTGCGCAACGCCGTGCTGAAAGCCGATCACGGGGATACTCTCGGGCCAATCGAGCACCCAGTGGTTGTCGCAAACGACGGGCAACCGGCGCTCGCGCACCAGCCGTTCGTCGCGCGTCCCGGGCGTCATGTAGACGACCTCACGAAAAAAGCGCCCGAGCGTACGGGCAAAGGTCTCGACCCCACCGCGAACGACGCGCGGATCGTTCAACGCGTAGTGGACGACCGCGCGGTCGAGGGGTTCGGGCATGGCTCGCCACTTTACGTCAGGAGCAGCCGTAAGGTACGTTGCCCGTCGATGGCACGGCGCTCGCGAATCCCTGCCGTCGTGGGTGAGGCTCTGCGTAGGTTCCGCGGCCGGCCGCGCCACGGCGTCGAACTGGACGTAGCGTCCGCCTTTCTCGGCACGGAATACGGCGGGTACGAGATCCTCCCGGAGCTCATCAAGCCGGACTCCGTCGTGTATTCGGTCGGCATCGGAGAGGACGTTTCGTTCGACCTCGGGCTGATCGAGCGCTTCGGTTGCACCGTTCACGGCTTCGATCCCACGCCCCGATCGTTGTCGTGGGTCGCAAGCCAGAACCTGCCCGAACAATTCGTCATCCACCCGTACGGCCTGGCCGAATTCGACGGGGTGGCACGCTTTGCCCCACCCGAGAACCCTGCCTACGTTTCGCACAGCGTGCTGGCTGCTCACCCCGGCGAGCGCATCGAACTTCCCGTCAAACGGCTGGGGACGGTGATGCGCGAACTACGGCACGACCGGCTCGACGTGCTGAAGCTCGACATCGAGGGCGCCGAGTACGCCGTGCTCGACGACCTCCTGGCCGGAGGCCTTCTCCCGCGGCAGCTCTTGGTCGAGTTTCATCACGGGCTCGGTGGCGTCGCGCTCAGCACGACCGAAGCCGCGCTCGATCGCCTCAAAGCGGTGGGATATCGGGTGTTCGACGCCCGCATCACCGGCCGCGAATTCTCACTCGTGCGGGAGTGACGCTGGCTCGAAACGGATGAACGCGACGCCCGTCGTCGGATCGCGGTGGGCCAGGGTGAAGCGCCACGGGGCAAGGTCCTGATCGCGGAGGTAGTGGGCGCTCGACGGCCGCAGATCGACGGGGCCGAGCGGGGTTCCCGGCGAAACCGCCGGATAGTTCAAGGACGCCATCAACCGGTAACCCCGTTCGTAGGCGAGGGCGAACAGCCGGTGCGACGCCCGAGCCTGCAGAGCCTCTCTGTCCAGTACGAAGCCGAGGCCGCCAAGCGCTTTCTGCGGCAACGAGTAGCCGATGATGCCATCGTCGAAATCGATGATCCCTTGCGTCAGGGAGCGCTCGCGAAGGTCGCGATGCAGCGTCTCGCGATTGGCCCACAGGCGATAGTAATGCTGATTGTAGCCGTCGGTGCGCTTCAGAAAGGCGAACGCCGTCGCCATGAACACCAGCCCGAGCGCGGTAGTCGCCACCATCGCACGACCCATGCGGGCGGCCTCGGGCCACGCTCTCGCGAGGACCCAGTCGAGGGCAACGACCGAAAGGGCATTGAAGGTCATGATCGACGCTGGGAAGTACCAATGCCCTTGGTGCCAGAGTTTGACGAAGACGAAGTTGTAGAGGGCCTTCAGGACGACGTAACCGCCGAGGACGGCGAGCCCTTGATGAGGCACCGGGATGAGCAGCAAGCGTTCCCGTAAGCCACGACGAAGCCCGAGACGCGCGATGAACAGAAGGCTCGCCAGCGCGGGCAGCGCGAGCTGCAGGATGCGCCAGGTTTCGTGCCGCCACGCGCGGTTGTCGGCCGCCGAAAAGAGCCACGAGGGCGAGAAGGGCGTCAGCAGCCGCTTCACGTTGTCGAACGCGAGGCCACCCTTGGCAACGCCGCTCGTGGGCAGCAGCGTCCCCGAATAGACGACGTTGTGCACCAGGTAGATGCCGACGAGCAGGGCCGGCAAGAAGAGAAACGCCAGGACCGCGCGCCGACCGTCTGCCCGCGAGCCCGCCGTGACGAACAGGTACGCCGCGAACGGCAACACGATGAATCCGTCATCGAGCCGGACGAGCGTGATGGCCCCGAGCAATGCCGAAACAAGCGCTCGTCGCCTGAAGCTCGATGAAGCGGAGGGAGGTCCGTGGGCAAAAACCTGGTGGGCGAGCGCTCCGAACAGCAGGACGGAGAAGCCCGACTCCATGCCGTTCATGAAACTCCAGGAGGCGCCGTAGTGCGGGTGAGCCGGCAAGCAGAACAAGTAGAAGGTGCCCGGCACCGCAGCGGCGAGCGCCAGCGCGGAAAAGCGCGTCAACCGGAGGAGTGCCGTCGCGAAGAGCGACGTACCGAGGGCCGCGGCGAACGCACTCGCGCCGAACGCGAACAGGACCTGGTCCGGCCCCTTCAGCGAAAACAGGGAAAAAGCCCAGCGCAAAGCGTACTGCCAGGCGGGATGAAACCCATTGGTCGGAAACTCTCCGTCGAACGTCGGAAAAGGAACGCCCACAGAATGGGCGGCGACTGCCAGGTAGTAAAAGGCGTCGGCGGCGAGAAACCCGAAGATCGCCTCCATGCCCATCGCCGCGTACACGATGACCGGCGGATACAGCGCGAGCGCCAGGGCACACGTGAACACGATGGCCTGCCGACGCCCGTCGACGCTCAACGTCATCGGCCGGTCCTCAGCCGGACCCAGTCCCACACATAGGCCCAATCCGACCGAACGATGGTTTTCGTCGCCGTAGCGAGCACGGCGAACAGCCCGAGCACGACCAGGAGGACGAGCGCGAGCCCCAGGCCTGGAGCCGCGACGACGCTTCGCTTTACCAGGTACCCTGCCCCGCCGGCGATGGTCGCCAGCGCGAACACTCGAGCGTACGCGCGAACGGGGAAGACCTTGAGAACCGGCACGTCGGCGGCACGGGCAATGTAGTAGAGGTACGTCGCCACGTGGATGACGAAGGCCACCGCGGCGGCGATCGCCGGCCCCACGAAACCGACGGTCGAGACGAGGACGACGCCGAGGAGGGCATTGCAGAAAAGGCCCACGCCGGCCGCCCGCACCGCGAACGCGGGCCGCCCCGCAGCAACCACCACGGTACCAAACGCGGCCACGCGCAGGAACGTCAGCACGGAATAGAGCCGAAAAACCACCACGCTGCCGAGGTAGGCGTCGGTGAAGAGCACCGTCACGAGTTCTTCGGCGCCCACCACGAGCGCCATCGTGACCGGCACGACGATAAGCGCCGTTTTCTGGATCCCGCGCTGCCAGAGCGAAAGGGCGCCATAGGGATCCTTCTCCTGGAAGCGCTTCACGAGCTCCGGCATGTAAGCCGCGCCCACCGAGTAGGCGATGGTACCGATGATCGGAACCTGCCACGCGCCGATCTGGTATTCCGCAAAGCGCTCCGCCGGTAAGGCAAGAAGGACAAGCCAGCGATCGAGCTGCTGACTCACGAGTCCAAGCACTTCCGTTGCCCCGAGCGGCAGGGCGAAACGCCAAAGCGCGGCCATCGTGAGCGGCACGGCGACGCGCGGCAGCGCGTGATAGAGGCGGCCGATCTCGAAGACGACGAAGCCGCCGCACAGCCAGCGCACGACGGCGGAGCAGGCGATCACGGCAAAAACGCTCTGATTCAGCGCCAGCGGGACCAGCGTCGCGAGCGTCAGCGCCAGCGTTCGGACGACCTGCAGGCCCGCCGAACGCCCGGCCTTGCCCTCGGCGATGAGCAGATTCGGCATCAGGCGAAAGGGGAGATCGGCGATCAAGGACGGCCCGAGCACGAGCAGCATCTCGAGCTGCGCGTCCAAGGTCGGCGTCGGTGCGTAGCCGAACGGATGGGCGCGGAGGACGAGCGACACCAGCACCAGGAGCCCGGCGCCGGCGGCGCCGATCGTCATCGCGGTGCGGAAGATACGACGCGCGATCGCCGCGCGCTCGGGCCCCTCACGGTTGCTGAGTTGGTAGAGCAGCGCGTACGGCAGCCCGGTGCCGAGCAGCATCGCCACCGTCTCGTAGACGAGGGTGACGGAGAGCAGCCGACCGACGTCGGCCTTACCGATCAAGCGCACGACGAGCAAAGGAGCGAGCGCCGACGCCAGCGTGGCGAGCGTCGTGCCGAGCACGAGCAGACCGGCTTGCCGCGCCGGATCGGTTCGCTTCGGCACCGGGAGCGCCGGGTCGGACAACGGCTCGGGCGCGTCGATCACGCGCTGGCCTCGCTCGGCTGATGCGCGAGGGCCCGCTCGACGTGGGCCATCATGCGCGCGACGCGGTGTTCCCAGGTATTTTCGGCCGCGAGCGCGAGCCGGGCGTCACGTCCCACCTCGGGCGCCGAAAGCGCGCGCTCACAAGCGGCCACGAACTCGTTCGCGTCGTGCGCCACGTGAACGCGGTCGTAGAAGGCGCGTAGCGAGGGCAGATCGCTCACGACGAGCGGCTTGCCACTCGCCAGGAGCTCGAAGAATTTGATGGGGAAGACACCGGCCGTGTACTCGTTGTGCCGGTAGGGGATCACGGCCACGTCGAAACCTTTGACGTAGCCCGGTAGGCTTTCGTAGGGGCGGTAGCCGAGCAGATGCACGTTCGGCTCCGCCTCGAGCGCGGCAGTGCCCGCCCCGCCGTCGCCGAGCCCGACCGGGCCGATGAGGACGATGCTCGCCTCGCGGTGGCGGCGGGCGACCTCGAGCAGCCATGGAATGTCGACCTTGTAGCCGCTGACGGCGCCGAGAAATCCGATCACGGGCCGCGGCAGCGTCTGGAGGTCGGCGGGGACACTGGTCTCCGCGGCGCTCGCGCGGGAAAAATGGGCAAAATCGCCCACGTTGTGCACCAGGTGCGTGTGCTCGGGATTCAGCGGGCGCTTGGCGTCGTGAAGGCCCTGGCTGGTGGTGAACACGAGGTCCGCGCTCCGACACAGCGCGGACTCGCGATCGCGGAGCCAGCCCGCGTCGTCCCTGTATTCCGGGAGCGCGCCGTACTCGTCGACGCAATCGTAGACGAGCAGGCGGCGCGGGAGCTCGGCGCACTCGGGACCGTACCCCGGATGGTAGACCCAGATGATGGCATCCGTGATGCCCGACCGCTCGAGATAGCGTCGGAGCAGATGGAGTCGCACCTCGAACGTGCAGAAGACGCTCCACGGGTGACTCGGACCGAGCGCGCGCACGCCGACGCGCGGCGCGAGAAAGTCCAGAACCGTGACGCCCTCGTGCTCGGCAACCGCCGGCTCGAGCGCGGCCGCGAAAAGGCCGCCTTTTTGGCCCATTTCGGCTTTCTTCCGGACCAGCGCGGGCAGCGTCTGCGGCCCGAAGTTGACGAACAGCACGCGGTGCTGGCGCCCGAGGCGGCTCATCACGTGCTGCTTGTTGGTCCACATCCCGTCGCTCCACGGCTGCGACGAGAGGCACACGATGGTGTGGCGCGTCACGGGTGAACTCCTGTCGGCAGCGAAAGACCGTGCCGCGCGAGCAGCGACAGCATCCTTTCGCCCACCACGTGGGGAGCGAAGCGCGCCCGACAGGCGGCGTCGGCTGCGGCGCGCCGCTTCTCCGCTTCTTCGTCGCTCAGGCGGGCAAGGCGCGAGAGGCCGGCCGCGATCGCCTCGGGATCGAGCGGATCGGCAAGTTCACCGAAGCGCCCTTGATCCAGGATCTCGACCGGCCCACCGTGATCGGGCCCGAGCACCAGCAGACCGCGCGCGATCGCCTCCGGAAAAATCAGCCCGAACGGCTCGTCGAGCGGCAGGCAAGCGAACACGTCGCAGCGCCCCGCGAGCCGCGTGAGCTCCTCGTCGGTCAAGAAGCCATGGAATCGCACGGCGTCGGCGATGCCGAGCGCCGTCGCGAGCTCGCGTAGCGCCTCGAGCGTGGGGCCGGTGCCGACGATGTCGAGCGTCGCTCGCGGGTCCGCCTTCTTGTACAGCGCGAAGCCGTCGAGCAGCGTATCGAGGTTTTTTTCCCACTGGAGGCGCGTCACCGAGAGCACGCGAAGCCCATCACGCGATAACCCGAAGGCGCGCTCCGGCCGCGCGGGAAAGGTGACCATCGGGTAGATCACGTCCGCCTCGCGCCCGCCGTAGATGCGCTGGACGCTGTCGCGGGTGTACTCGCTGAGCGCCCAGACGGCGTCGAGCCCGGCGACACCACGCCGATCGGCGTCCCGGCGGCTCGGACGGCGCCGGCCGACGAACGGCAGCGCCCCCACCGGGCTCGCGAGCGACGTGCGGTAGCGACGAGGACCATGGCGCTCCGGCGCCCGCGCGGCGTTCTTCGCGAGGTACGGGTTCGCTTCCTCGGGGTGAAGCCACCGTGGCGCCTCCAGGCAATACCAGACACGGACGGCTCGGCTCTTCGCTCGGCCGAGCGCCATCGAGACCGGGTAGCTCATCGCGAGCGCGGCCTCCGCCTGCTCGAGCTCGGCGAGGAGCCAGGCGAGGTGCGCGCGACCAAGGCTTCGGGTGAGACGCGGTCGCGGGTCATCGGGTCCGCAGGTCCGCCACGCCGTCACGGGAACGGCGCCGAGCTTCGGAGCCCAGGCGGCCGGCGCGAGCACGAGCGTGCGGACGCTCGGCGACGCCCCGCGCTCGAGGAGGAACCGCGCCTGATCGGCCAGCAGCACTTCGCCGCCGCCGACGACGTCGAGCGACCGATGGATGAAACTGACGCGGAGCGAGGTCACGGGGACGGGCTATCAAAGCGACCTTTTTTCGCTTTTGCTATGGTGCCGCCATGCGGCTTTTGCTCGTGACGCAAGACTTTGCGCCTCGAAGCGGGGGGATCCAGACCTGGGCCGTCGAGCTTTCGAAGCGCCTCGCCACCGCGTGCGAGGCCTTCTGCGTGGTTGCCCCGGACGTGGCGGGCGGCCGCGAGGCCGATGCCGCGCTCGGCCTGCGCGTGATCCGCACCGGCACGCCCAACACCCTGATCGGCGCCTCGGCTCCGGTCCTCGCGCAACTGGTCGGGCGCGAACGGTTCGATGTCTCCCTTCACGCCCAGTGGAGCACCTTGCCCGCCGCCCTCGCCCTTCGCGCCGCCGGCCGGCTCGGTCGGGTCGCCGTCGCCGCACACGGGCGCGAGCTTTTGCTGGCGCCCTGGCAAGCGGTGCCACTCGCCCAGCGAGGCTACGACGCCGTCCGCCGAACGAGCCTCCAGCGAGCGGATCGGATCCTCGCCGGTAGCGCCTTCACCGCCGGCCTGGTCCGAGACCTCGGCGTGGCGCCGGAGCGCATCCGCGTGACGCACTACGGCACCGATCCCACGCGCTTTCGCGCGCTCGATCCGGGGCCGATCCGCGCGCGCCTGGGTCTCGGCACGGGTCCGGTGCTGCTCACCATCGCGCGGCTCGTCGGGCGGAAGGGCATCGACACCGTGCTCTCGGCGCTGCCCGCCGTCCTGCGGGCGATTCCGGATCTGACCTACGTCGTCGCCGGCGACGGGCCGGAGGCCGAAACCTTGCGCTCGATGGCCACACGGCTCGGGGTTTCGCCCGCAACGCGCTTCATCGGTGCGGTGCCGGACGACGAGCTGGCGTTGCTCTACTCCCTCGGCGACGTGTTCGTGATGCCGTCGCGGAGCACGCCCCCCGACGTGGAGGGGTTCGGCATCGTTTTCTTGGAGGCAGCGGCCTGCGAGCGGGCGGTGGTGGCGGCGCGCGCCGGGGGCATTCCGGACGCCGTGGCTGACGGCGTGAGTGGCCTCTTGGTGCGACCCGACGATCCGGAAGCGCTCGCCGCGGCCGTCACCGGGCTTTTCCTCGATCCGGGACGCCGCGCCGAGCTCGGCCGACGAGGGCGCGAGCGCGTGCTCGCTGAATTCACCTGGGAGCGAGTGGTGGACCGGACGCTCGCGGCACTCGACTGATCGTGCACCGCGCGCGGTCATCCCGATTCCAAGAGGGTGCGCACGACGTCCGAGAGACCACGCGCCGAACGATCCCAGTCGAACGCCGAGGCGCGGCGCGGGCCAGCCTCGGCAAGGCGCTGCCGCGTGGACTCGTCGAGCAAGAGCTCTTCGAGACCGCGCGCGATGTCGTCCACCGACTCCGGATCGCAATAGAGAGCTGCGTCGCCGCACACTTCGGGCAGCGACGCGCGGCGCGATACGAGCACGGGGACCCCGAGCGCCATCGCTTCGAGCGGCGGCAAACCAAACCCTTCGTACAGTGACGCCAGGACCAAGCCGGAAGCGTGCGCGACCATCGACCGCAGCACGTCGGTCGGCAGCGTGCCCAGGAATCGCAGCCTGGGCGCGATCGCCGGGGGAAGGCCGCGCTTCAAGGCGTCCACGTCGCCGCTGCCCGCGATCAGAAAATCGTGCGGGACCCGGTCCGCAACGCGGGCAAACGCCTCGAGCGTGCGGGCGAGATTCTTGTGCGGCTTCAGGTTCCCGACGAAAAGAAGGTAGGGGTTGGCGTGCGGGCGAGCGGTCGCCGGGCGCTCGAACCAGACCGGCTCGAGGCCGTTCGGGATCACATGGAGCGGGACCCCGAACGGACCGAGCAACCGCTCGAGTTCGCTCTTCGTGAACTCCGACACGCAGGTGATCGCCGCCGCCCGGCGCTTCAGCGCGCGCATCAACGCGCCGAGGTAAAGCGCCTTGTCGAGCCGCGGGCGCGCTTCGCGAGGCGGGCGGACGTAGAAGGCGTCATGAACCGTCACCAGCAGCCTCCCCGGAGCGACGAGCGGCAGGTTGACGTGCGGGGCCCAGAAGACGCGCGTCTCGCGCGATGTCCGGGTGGCGAGCTGCGGTTGCTCCAGGATCGAGTAGATGCCGGCCGTCAGGGCGCGGGATTCGACGCGGGGCCCGGTGAGACCTTCGAGCGCCGCCGGATCTCCGAGCAGGCAAAACCTTGCTTCGGGCAGGAGCGCGAGCAGGCGGGGCAGGAGGGCGCCGAGGTAGGTGCCGATGCCCGTCGAGCGCAGCATGCGGGCGTCCACGGTCACGAGCGGCAGGGACACCTTCGCCGTCATATCACGCGCTCGTAGGACCGCGGTGGTTCGTGCTAGGTGCCTTTCGGGTGCGAACCGCCCGCATGCTCGTGCGCCAAGTCGGCGATGCGCTGGTCGGCCTCGTGCGCGAGGATCGCACGACGAGCCTGATCGCCCTTGGGTTCGCCGCCACCCAACTCCTCACCGTTGCCTGGGATCTCCCGGGCTCGCACGGATGGGAGAACGACGGCATCGCCCCCCGCGACCTTTTCGCGGCCCTGGCCAACAACCTCACGCCCGGGCGCGGCCATCAGTATCCGCTCCTCCACAGTCTGTTGCTCGCGGTTCTGAGCCTGCCGGTGCTGGTGGTCGCCGCACTCGGCGGCCCCCTCACCGCCACCGCCGTCCGCGAACGCGTGCTCTCCGTTCCCTGCATGACCGGCATTTCGCTGATCGCGAAGACGACGGCGATCGTCATGGCGTGCGTCTCGCTGCTGGTCCTTTCACGTCTGGTCAGGCGCACGGTCGGGGCTCGCGCTGCGCGCTTTGCCGCGCTATTCGCCGCCACGAATCTCACTTTCGCGTTCTACGGACGCGTCTCGAACCTCGATGTTCCCTACCTCACCTGGGTTCTCCTCGCGCTCAATGCCGCTCTCGACGTGGTGGAACACGGAGGCCTCGCGCCGTACCGCCGCTTCGCGCTCTTCACCGCCGCCGCCGTCGCCACCAAGGATCAAGCGTACGCGTGCTTGATCTTGGTCGGCGCGACCTACCTGGTCGTTCTTCCCCTCGCCGGTGAGGCCGAACGGCGGAAGGAACGCCTGGTGTTACTCGGCAAGGGGCTCGCTTGGGGTGCGCTCGGCTACGGCCTGATGAGCGCCGCACTCCTGAACCCGACCGGGTTCTTGGCGCGCCTCGAGCTCCTTTCCGGACCCGCGAGCCAGGGCTGGCGCCTCTACGAGCGCGGTACCCTGGGCCTCGTCGCCAACGTGCGCGACGCGCTGTCGGCGGAGCCGATCTACTACTGGCCCCATGCCGCACTCGGTATCGCGTGGCTCGGCGTTTTCGTTGCCGTGTTCGCGCCGCCTGGACGAGAGCCGCTCGCGTGCCGCGCGCCGCGCCTCTTGCCGCTCGTCGCGGGCCTTTCGAGCTTCCTCTTCTTCACGCTGCCGGTGGCGCGGGCCGAGCCGCGCTTCATCTTGCCGCTCGGCCTGATGCTGTCGGCCTACGGGGGCATCGGCAGCGATTTCTTGCTCACGCTGGCGGGGCGGGCGGCGCGGCCACTCGGTACCGCCGTTCGCGTGGGTCTCCTGGCGGCCATCGCGTTTGCCGGCTGGAAGAGCTTCGCCGTCCACCTCACCCAGCTCGGCGACGCTCGCCATGCCGTGTCGGAGCGGCTCCGGCGTGTACCGCGCGGCACGACGGTCGAAACCTACGGCCTCACCGTCTACGCACCGCACTTCGACGTCGGTGCCGGGGCGCCGTACCGGGTGCGCCGCGTCGGCAACACCCGACCTTCGGCGCGAAATCCATTGGTCGGCGTCGAGGAAGTCGAGGGTGAGATCGCCCGTGTCGACCAGCGCAAGCCCGACGTGATCCTGATCTCGGAGGGGTTTTCCAACGCCTACCTCGCTGGTCGGGGCACGGGCGGCCGCGTGCTGTCGAGTGTGATCGCACAGCGACAGAGCGATCGGTCGACGCAAGAGTTCGTCGAACGTGCCGTCACCGACACGCTGCCAGGCTACCGCCGGTTGTTCGTCCTCAGGCCGGATTTTCCGGGGTGGGCCAGGGCGCTCGGCCTTTCGCCCGTCGCCCTGCATTCGACCACGGGTCTGTCGATCGTCGTCCTTGCCCGCGAGGGCGGAACGATCGATCCGTAGAGGGCGGCTCACCGGCAGGGTCGCCAGAGCGCACCTCGTAGTCCCGCCGAGAAGGAGCGGAGCTCTAGCCACCCGCGAAGCAGGTGAGGGGGCGCACCGGCATACCTGCCGGTGCGGGGGCGGGAACGCCCCCAGAAACAGAGCTAGAGCCGCGCTGCGAAGCAGCGCAGCGGGCGAAGCCCGCTCCAAAACCAGCGAAGCTGGTTTTGCGCTGGGCTCTAGCTTGCCATCACCTGTTCGAGGACGTCGGCGACCTCGACGCCGACGAGCTTCCACCACACGGCCGCCATGATCACCAGCCCGACGAACTGCACCGCGGCCAAGAAATAGAAACCAGGGCGCTCGTAGGGCCGTGGCGGCGCGTGCTGGATCCGCTCGCAAACGACGACACCACGCACCGTGCGAAGGAACGCCCACACGCGCTTGGTTCCGTGGACGGTGAGCACCTCGGCCGCGTGCTGCAGCCGGCGATCGAACTTCACCGGCAGGCGCCTCGCCTCGTGGCCGAGGCCGAGACCGTGCGAGTCGAAGAAAAGATCGGCGACGACCCAGCCCTCGCTGCCCTGAAGCGCCCTCCCGACATCGATCGTTTCTGGAGCCACCCGCCGGCGACCGACGCCGGGGACGAGGGGGATGACGAGCCCGAGCCCGCGCCCCCCGACGCCGAACATCCCGACGGCATGAAGGAGCCCGAAGCCCACCTGGCCCCAGCCGATGAAGCCGAACGCGACCTGGCCAAGCGTGAAGCACCCTTTTGCGACCTGGCCGACGGCGACCACCCCGGTCGCGATCTGGCCGAGCGCGAACACCCCCTTCGCCTCCTGACCGATGGCGATGAACCCCTGCGCATGCTGGCCCACGCTGATGAAGTCCATGCGAGACCCCCCACGCTATCACTAGTCACCCCCCGCGCGGGCGGATTACGTTGTGTTCCGTGCACGCGCATCCCGTGTCGATCTGCCGGCCTTGCGGCGTGGTCGCGCCGCTGAACGGCACTGCCTGCGAGGTGTGCAAGCGGCCGCTCGCCCAGACCCGAGGGCCAGCGCCGGTCGTCGCTCCCGACAGCGCCTGGGTCGCGGTGCGCTGCGCCTTCACCTGCAACTCGTGCCGCTTCTTGGCTCCGCTCGACGCGCTCGATGCAGACGGCGCGGTCGAGTGCGCGCATTGCGGCCTCCGCCAGCGCTTCGACGTCGACCAATGGAAAAGCGCACTCGCCTTCGGGCACGACGTCGGCGACCTCGCGGGCCCGATGCCCGAAGGGCGCAACCCTCATCCGGTCATCTGGATCGGGTCCGAGAACACGCACGTCGAGACCGGCATCTCGCGCACGTTCGAGCACGAGACATTCGGGGTCCTCGCCGTCGATGCCACGCCCGGCCACCCGGTGTGCGGGCGCTGCCGCGAACCGCTCGGCATTTCGGTGCCGAGCCCGGGGACCGTCCACACCCTGTGCGCGCGCTGTGGCGATCGAGCGACTCACGCGATCTCCGACGCCGCTCGTGCCCTCTACCCGTCCCTGGTCGCGGCCGTGTCGGAGGAGCTCAGGAGCGATCGCCCCAAGGCGCGGACCACGGCCACCGCTGCCGGCGTGGTCGCGCTCTCCTGCCCGTCCTGCGGCGCCCCGCTCGAGCTCCGTGAGGTGGGCACCGTCCACACCTGCCGCTACTGCAACACGGGCTGCATCGTGCCCCACCAAAGCGTCCTCCGTGCGATGCACCGGACACCGGAACCTTCGATCTTCTGGCTCCTGTTCCAGGGCCTCTCCCCCGGGCGGACCGAGCTCTTGGCACCGCCCCCGGCGGCCGCGACCGTGACCAGCGAGGCCGCGAAAAAGGCGCTCCGCATGCTGAAGATCGGACGAGCACAACCGGTCGGCGAGGCGCCGGGCGTCTACGAAGCCCCGGAGCGCACCGGGTTCAACGGCCTGCAATGGCTGGTCACCCTGGGGCTCGCCGGGATCGCGCTCGCTATCGGGCTCGGGGTGGCGCTCCTCGCGACCGGCGTCATGCCGTAGCGCCTTCTAGAGCACATCTCATAACCAGCTTCGCTGGTTCTGAAGCGGGCTTCGCCCGCTGCGCTGCTTCGCAGCGCGGCCCTAGCTCTGTCCTCGGGGGCGTCCCGCCCCCGGAAAAATGGCTCCGCCATTTTTCTCCCCCTCACCCGCTTCGCGGGTGGCTAGAGCTCCGCAACTTCTCGCAGGGTTACGAGATGCGCTCTAGCGGGACGACGAAGCCCGCCGGCGCCCGTCGAGCGACAGCCGCGTGGGGGGCAGAAAGACGAACAGGGCCGCCGACAGCCCGAGCAGGAGCAAGAACTCCAGGGCAAGGCTCTTTCCGCTGCCGAACTGACCGACCGTGCCGAGCTGGGTGAAGATGGCGATCGCGGCCATCGTCAGCGCCACCGCTGCGCCGGCAAACCTCGTGTACAGCCCCACTGCCAAGAGCAAACCGGCGAGCTCCCCGAGCGTGACGACGTAGGCAAACCATTCGGGGAAGCCCTGCGCGGCGACCTGCCGGCCGATCGACTCGACGGGGCCCTTCAGGAGCTTCCGGACCCCGTGGGGGAACACGAGGAGGCCGGTGGTGATGCGCAGCAGGGCGAGCGCAAGCGCCGGATCGAGTCGCAACACGAGCCCATGGTAGCTCGGATGGAATGAGCGCGCGCCAGGACGAGCCACGGTTGTGGGATCCGTGACACGCCGATCAGACCCCTCGAATCGGGCGATTCGTCACGGTCACGCGATCGCGGCCGCGAAACGCGAACGGCAAGATTTCCCGAAACTGGCATACGGCCTGCATACGTAAGAGTTGAGGGATGATGACGAACCTGTTCCGAATGTTGCTCTGGACCGCCGTCGTGGTGGCGCCGGGCGGCATCCTGCTCGCGCCCGTGCTCTTCGCGCGCGAGGTCCGCCGCCGGCAACCGCCGGCCCCGTGACTCGCTCGGCGACCAATTGAAGTAGAGCGGTAGCGCTCGGGGGGAAGGCGCGCGGGCGGATGGCCGCGGTGCCGTTCAGTCGGCCCGGAGCCAGCCGTGGAGCGCGAGGAAGCGCCGAAGATCCGGGTTTTCGAGCGACAGCGGGACGAGGTACTCGTCTTCCAGCGTGCGTTCCCACACGGCGCCGTGCTCCCGCGTCGCCGAGAATGAATAGCGGTAGAGCAGCGCGCGGACGTACCGGGGTGGGCGGTCAGGAAAGGGGTCGTTCACGAAGTAGCTCTTGGCCCCCGGCTCGCCGACAAGCAGCTGATAGGCAAGGTGCACGATCCACGGCTCGCGACGAAAGTTCGAGAGGCCGGCAAACCACATCTGCCAATCGAGGCGGTAGTGATACGGCGTGACGAGGCAGGGCCGGCGCCGCACATCCGTTGGTTTGCACGGAAACTCGTACTCCCGGTACTCGACGCGCGGGTCGTCCGGCTCGCCGAGGGTTCCTTCGAGTACGACCTCGCGGCGCTCGCGTGACACGCTGCCGAAGGCGCCGTACGTGTTGACCAGGCCGAACGGCTCGAACGACGCGTTCATCAGCTGGCGGGTCGAGAGCAGGTTGATGGCCGGAGGGATGCTGAGCAGCCCGACGACGATGGTGAACGCGAGGACGGTGATGGCGCGCGGGCGGCTCGGTGGTGGCGGATCGGGCCGTTCTCCGCCGAAGGCCCGAGGCACGAGCCACCTGAGCACGCCGTCGTCGAAGCAGGAGAGCGCAACCACGAGCGTGAGCCAGTTCAAGAACGAAAGGTTGCCGCTCAGGATGATCAACGCCTGAAAGGCGACGATCACGAGGCCCGCGGCGATGCGCAGTCGTCGCGGACCGAAGACACCGAACGGCGCGACGAGCTCCGCCAGGTGATTGAAAAGAACACCCGCCGTGTGAGTCCAGCGCGGCATGAAGTGGAACCAAGGACTGAGCGGACCGGGGTTCGGCTGCGTCTCGTAGTGGAAATCGAGGCAGCGAAGCTCCGTCCAGCAGGGATCACCGCGCAGCTTGATCAGACCCGCGCCGAACATGAGCCGAAAGGTGAGCCAGCGGAAGAGCACCACGACCAGCACCGGCGGCGCGTCCCTCCCCGGTAGCCGCGGATCGAGCGGCGGGGCCAGGAAAATGGCGAGAAAGCCGGCCTCGCACAAAAGCGAATCCCAGCCGTAGCCGTAGAAGACCTGCCCCACCTTGCAGAACGAGAGGTAGAGGAGCCACAAGACGAAGAAGATCGGGGCGCTGCCGAGGCCGAGGACGACGCCACACGAGAGAAGCAGTCCGAGCCACGCGAGTGCCGAAAGGGCGCCGTCCGACGCGCCGAACCAGAAAAGCGTCGGCAGGCGTATTGCCGCCGCCGCGGTGCCGCCGAAATGGTCGGCGACGCGCGTGAGGAACGAGGATGCCGGAAGCAGCCCGCGTTCGCCGATCAGCGGCACGATCTGGTCGACCAGGATCGCAAAAGCGACGAAATAGATGGCGCCGATCGCGCGCAGGATCAGCGCCCGAGTGAGCACGTAGTCCCGGGCGGGGGAGGCCGGGCGGAACGGTGCGTCGGCGTCAGGGTTCGACGACGTTGATGGGGCTCCCGGCGATGAGCGCGGCCACGTTGTCGACCGTTGCACGAAGCAGTCGCTCGCGCGCGGCGCGGCTGGTCCAGGCCTGGTGCGGGGTGATCAGGCAGCGTGGAGCATGGAGTAGCGGGTGGTCCGGGGGCGGCGGCTCGACGGATAGGACATCGAGCCCCGCCCCACCGAGTGCGCCCGCGACGAGAGCGCGCGCGAGCGCAGGTTCGTCGATCAGCCCGCCGCGCGCGGTGTTGAGGAGCAACGCAGACGGTTTCATGGTTCGGAGGCGCTCTTCGCGCACCAGGCGCGCCGTCTCCGTGGTGAGCGGACAATGGAGCGTGAGCACGTCGCTCTCGGCGAAGAGGCGCTCGATCGTCGCGGTCTGCACGCCGCTGGGCACGGGGTTCTTGCGCGACGCGGTCGCGGTCACGCGCATGCCGAGCGCGGTGCCAAGGCGGGCGACGCGCGACCCAATCGCACCGAGCCCGACGACACCGAGCGCGAGCCCCTCGAGTTCGACCAGCGGCGCACGCCAGAAGGAAAAATCCTCGCTTTCGGACCAAGCTCCGGTGCGGACGACGCCGGCGTGCAGGCCCACGTGCCGGCAGAGCTCGAACAGCAGCGCGAGGGTATGCTCCGCCACCGACGCGGTCGAGTAACTCGGCACGTTGCAAACGGAGATACCGAGCGAGCGAGCGGCACGGACATCCACCACGTTCACCCCGGTGGCGAGCACGGAAATACCGCGCAGACCCGGTAACGCTCCGAGCGTCGCCGCGTCGAGTGGCGTCTTGTTCGTCACGACGATCTCGGCGCCAGCGGCGCGTTCGATCACGAGTTCGCGCGGTGTGCGGTCGTGAACGACGAGCTCGCCGAGGGCGGCGAGCGGACCCCAGTCGAGATCTCCGGGGGAGAGCGTGTGTCCATCGAGGACGACGATTCCCGCCATAAGGCTAGAGCATATCTCGTAATTGGCTTTGCCAACTACGAGGCGTTTCTTTCAACGACCCGCGTGCTTCGTGCTCGCGATCGCGGCGCGGCCGAGAAACTGCTGGAACGCATTACGGCTCGCAGGGCTCGGGGGCCCGACGTACGCGTAGGGGTGAAAGCCGCGATCAGCCACCACGCAGTTGACGGCCTTCAAGTACAAGCGCGCGGCGGGCGCGAGATCCGTTGCCTTCGCGCTGTCGTCTGCCATGCGCCGGACCACGGCGTCGAGTTGGTCGCACCAGCCTTTGGTTTCCGGCAGGACGACCGGCGGAGACTGCGGGCAACAGGCCTTGCGGACGATGGCCGTCGCGGGCAGCTCGTACCAACCGAGCTCGGAAGCCACCCCGCCGTCGCGAAGCGGGATGGCTCCGGGAGGTGGATGCGCGGAGCCAGCTGGAGGGCCACCGTCACTGCTGACCGCCACCGGAGCGACCAGATCACCCAGACGGCGTGCCATCGCCGGAAAATCGCCGTCCTCGCAGACGAAAGCGAGATCGGGTTTTCCCTCGAAGGCGTCGGGCGCGAAGTGATCACGAATACACTCGTCGCGAACCACACCGGCGCTTCTCTTCTCGACCGGTCGTTGTGGCACTGCGGGTGGTGGTGCCTTGGGCTCCTCCGCACTCGCCACCGGTGCCGCGGCCGGCGTCGAGTTCGAAGCAAACACGAAGACGGAAACGAGGCCGACGACGAGGACGCCAGCACCAACGGCGATCATCGGCCACATGGGTTGCTTGCGCTCGAAGGGGTTGAACGAAACGCGACGCGGCGGAGCCGGCTGCGCGGGGGGTGGGGCGCCAGCAGCCTGTGCAAGAGCGTCGGCCGGCGCGTAGCCCAACGGGCGAGCGGCGGGGGCGGTCGGCGGCTCGCTCGGCGGGTCGAACGCGTCTGGCGCCACCGGCGGTGGCGGCAGCGTGCGGCCGCGATCGTCCTCGAGGTTCGAGTCGTCCACGACGATGTCGTCCTCGCGCGATGCCGCCGCCACGGCGCCAGACGCGAGATCGCTCAAGCCCCGCACGATCGGCCGTGGCGGCGACCGTGGTGGCAACACCCGCGTCGGCTCGCGTTCCCAACCGTCGAGATGGGTCTGGAGCTCGGCAAGATCGACGGCACGTCCGCGCCGGTCAGGCATTAACCCGCGCAGGATGATCTCGTCGAGGACCGGCTCCTGAATCCCGGAGGCAGAGAGCGGGCGCGGGCGCGAGAGCATGGCTTTGAGGAGTGCTTCACGCGACCCCGCCGAGAACGGTGGCTTCCCGGTGAGCGCGACGTAGAGAACCGCCGTCAGCGCCCAAACATCGTCGGAGGCGCTCTCCGCGGCTCCGCGGAGCCGCTCCGGTGGGCAATACGCGCCGAGCGGCGGCACGATGAGCTGCGAGAGGACCGGGGCGATGGCACGCCCCTCCGGTTCGGCAATGATGCTCCGTGGCGAAATGGCACCATGGACGGCGCCGTGCGAGTGAAGCACCTGCACCGCATCCGCAAGCCTGAGGAGCCAGGCCACCGCCTTGGCTGGGTGCAGTGGGCCTCCCTCGAGCACGGCGCGTAGCGTTCGCCCGGGTACGTGCTCGGCGATCAGCACGCCCGCTCCGGCCGGAACCCTCACGTGGCTCGGAAAAACACCGGGGTCCAGCTCTCGAACGACGTCCACGACGGTCGCGAGGTGGCGATGCCGAACGTCGCGTGCCGGGTGCAGCGTGCTGAGGCGCCCCGCATCCGCAATCGCCGCCACAACGAGCCTCCCGGTGGTCGCCTCGATCGCCATCCAGCGATCTTCGGCCACACTCGAAGTAACGGGGCGCTCGAGACTATAGCGTCCTCCAAGCAACGGGCGGGGCTCGGTCATCGGACGGCCTCATCGCATCGTAGCATCCCCCTGGGGCTCCGCGTCGACCCCAGCCCGCCGGCCGACGCGCGTTTTCGGCTCCTACCACTGGCGTTTCTGCTTGGTCGGTCCCATACGGGAAAAGATGGCCTTCGACGACGACTCCGCCGCGGTGCTCCGCGCATGCGCGTTGTCGCGCGCCGCGTCGTCGCGTCGAGACCGCACCTTCGCAACAAGCGACTCGCCGCTTGGGGAGCGCGCGCTTCGAGCGTTCGTGTCACACGACGACGGCTCGTCGAGTTCTCACGCCCTGTTCCAAAACGCGACATCGCGCGAGCGAAAAAAACAACCCCAACGAGTGGTGATTCACAATCTGTAACTTCGCGAAGCCGACTCGCGCGAAGCTGTCTCGCACAAAGCCTGCTCAACCGACGTCGGGAGAATGATATTGACACGCATGCAAACGAACGGATATTGAGGCGCCATGGGTAAAGGTGACATCGACGGTAGGATTCGGGGGATGGTTGAGGCGTTCGCGAGCGACCTCACCGCGCTAATTCGAGAGTCGGCTTTCGAGACGGTGCGCGCAGCACTCGGTGAAGGTTCCCCTTCCGGACGCCGCGGTGCGGGGTCGAGCGCGCGGCGTGCACTGCCGAAGGGCGCCAAGCGTCCGCCGGGTGAGATTTCGAAGCTCACTGGACGGCTGCTCGAGTACGTGAAAGGCCACCGCGGCGAGCGCATCGAGCAAATCGCCAAGGGGATGGGCGTTTCGACGCGGGAGCTGAATCTGCCTGTGAAAAAGCTGATTTCAGCCAAGTCGATCCGCACCCGAGGTCACAAGCGCGCGACTCAATATTTCCCGAAGTGAGTCCAGTGGACCGGCGGGCCAGCTAGGCCTAGAAGCGCGCGCCAGTCTGGACGAAGAGCCGGCCTGGACCGGCGTCGACGGCAACGTTCGTTGCGGCCTTGGGCCAGAGCGCCCAGGTGAGCACGCCCGCGGTGACGCCGACCCCAGCACCGACGAAGCCGACGGTCATCAGCACGGTTGCAGTCTGATGGTCGTCGAGTGCCGCTTGGAGCTCGGCACAGCTCGGCGCCGGCGCCGTGCCGTGACAGGCGGCATTGCCGTTCGAGGACTGATAGTCGACGTCCCCCTGGAGCACTCTCGCCTTGTCGGCCGCACGCGCGCGAGCAACGCCGAAGCCGATGCCCATCGCGAGGCCGGCGACGGCGAGCACGCCCTCGCCGATCAGCACCATCGTCCGCGGGTCGAAACCGCCACGATCGGATTCAGCGACACTGGACGCCGGTGACCCTGGGCGCGGGGAGATCGGCGCCGGAGCAGGCGAAAGTTCGAGGTCGAGCGTGCGTGTTTCCCCGGCCGAAAGGCTCACCGACCGGCTGAATTCGGAGCGATTCGGCGCGCGGGCGACGATCTGGTGCGTCCCCGGGTCGAGGGGGACGGGATAGCGGAAGACGGTCGGCGTGACCCCGTGGCCGTCGATCTCGACACTCGCACCCTGAACGTCGGCGGGCAGGCGCAAGATCAGCTTGGGAATGCGGGCTGCGAGGCGCTGATCGGCGAGCGCGAGCAACTGGGCCACGTCCGGCGCCTGAGCCCCTTCGCGAATCAGCTCCGAAGCACGCGCGTATTCCAGCGACGCGGTGACGAGTTGGCCTGACTGCTCCTCGCAGTGAGCGAGGTGGTAGCGAAGCCCCGGCGTCTCCTTGATCGAGAGCGCCTCGCGGAGCTTGACGGCGGCGGCTGCCCAGTTGCCCGCTTCTTCGAGCGCGCTTGCTTCGGCGAAGAGCTCGCGGGCCAAGGCGAGTTCGCTCGGGGTCGGCTCCGCGACAGCGGACACCGAGCGCGCGAGACAGAACGCGAACGTGGCGACAGCCACCAAACCCGCGGGTCTCATGTCAGTACCTCCCCCGAACGGCAATCCCGGCCGCCGAAGACGTGAACCAGGGCGTCGCGCGGGCCGCTCCGGCCGCTTTCACCGCGTCATCGGGCAAGAGCAGCCAGGCGATGGCCGTCGCGCCGGCGGTGATGCCGGCAGCCGTGAACGCAACGTCCGCCCGATCGCGAGCTCGCTGCTCGTCGTCGACGGCGTCGGCGAGCGCGGCGCAGTCGGGCGGGGGCGACCCGCTCGAGCAGGCGAGCGGACCGACGTTCTGACGAAGAACGAGCCCCAGATCGTTCACCCGGTCGTGCTTCGATTGCGCGTCGAAGAAGAATCCCGTTCCGACACCGAGGGCGACCAGTGTCAGCGCCGCACCCGAAAGCACCACCGTCGTCCGCACCGTCGCCGTGTGGCGCTCCGCGGCCGGCGCTGCCTTGGGTGGGGCGGCCGGTGCCACCACTGCTACCGGAACACTCAGGTCCCGCACCAGCGAGAATGGGACGTCTAGCGTTGCCCCTGCGGCCACCTCGACGACGCGCTCTTCGGCTCGGAAACCCGCGGCTTCCGCGCGCACGCGATGCTGGCCGGGATCGACGAAGATATCGACGCCGCGCGGTGGCGTCCCATAGCTGACACCGTCGACCGTGATCTCCGCTGCCTGCGGCTTGGTCGCCAGGCGAAGCGCACCGACGCGCGCCCGCACCTCGGCAAAAAGCTCCTGAAAGCGCTGATACGCCTCGCGCAGATCTTCTCGTGAACTCGCGGGATAGGTGCGAATGCAGTAGTCGAGGTGCTCGGCGGCGTCGCGGGACAGCGAGAGTTCCGCTTCCGTTCGACCGAGGTTGCACGCGATGTCGAAACTCTTCCGGAGCGACCACGCTTCCCGGTACGCCTGGTACGCGCCGCGCGCGTCCCCGGCGGCAAAGGCACGGTTCCCCTCCCTGAAGAGTTCGTCGGCCCGACCATCCGCCAAGAGCGGTGCGGCGAGCGCGACCATCGCCCCCAGGACCCGAAGCGCGACCCCTACTCGAGCCACGGCTCCCGTGCTTTCTTGCGGGAGCTTTCGACTGCTTTCGGTGCTGCACCTGCGGAACGCGCCTCGCGATCGAGATCGGCCGGAGTCACGGGAGCGAGCGGATCGGGCGCGGTAGGTCGCTCCGCCGCCTGCGGCTTCGTCACCGGCGCGACCGTGCTCGGTTTCGCCGCCTCCGGCTGCAACGCGGGCTGCGACGGCGGGACCGACACGGGCGGCGAGGTGACGGCAGTCGAAGCAGGCACCGCCGCGGGTGGAGCGGTGACGGCGGGCGCGGCCTGGCTCCGGCCATCGCGAGCCGCGTACAGCACTCCCGCGACGAGGGCGATGAGCCCCGCAGCGACGACCCAAGGGAGGCGGTTCGGGCGCAGGGGAGGTGCCGTGAGTTTGAGCTCGGTCAGTGCACGCCGCGGGTCGATCTCGTCGGCGAGCCGTACCGGCTTGATCTCGATCGTCCGATGGTCCGCCGGCGATGCCAGAGGACGCGGAGGAACGTAGACGCCAGCTTGCTCCGGCACCGTGTCCGACATCGGCCGGCGATTCGCGATCGACCGATCGGGGATGGTGTCGCTCGACTGCGTCGAGGTGCCGCCCGGGCCACGCGAGGGCTGGGGCGAGTCGTCCTTGGTTTTTTGGGTCTCGTTCGGCATGGGGCGACGCTTCTTTCGCGACGGCCGACCCGCTGGGCCCGGCGGTGCACTGTGCTGCTCCGGCGCGGAGCCCTTGGTTCAGCCCGTTCGTCATCGTGCGTCAAGATGGTCGGCACGCAGCGTGGGCTGGTTGCCTGGAAAATGATCGGGCGTGGCGCCAGCTCGGAAGAGCCCCGTTTTCAATAACCGGCCGCCCGGCCGACTAGGAAAGTGGCCTGCTTCCGTGAACTATGGCAGCGGGAAGGCCCGACATGCGAAAGCTCGTGCTCGCCGTGCTGGCGGCTTTCATCATCGGCCAAGCAGCACCCGCTGCGGCCGCCGCCGAGGGGGCAAAGCGGGTGCACGTCGTCGCGAACGGTCAGCGGCTCGGCTCGATCGCCAAGCGCTACAACGTCACCATCGAGGCAATTTGCTACGCGAACGACATCCGACAGCGCGACCCGATCAAGCCGGGCCAGAAGCTGGTGATCCCCAGTCGGGAGGACAAGGACGGTAGCATCGCTCGAGCGCAGCACCTGCGCGAGACGGGCGGCGCGAAAACCGTGAACGCCTCCGTGCGATCGAAGAAGGAGCGCGATGCGCGCCAGGCGACCTGGCAGGAGTACGCCCGCAAGCCGCCACGCAAGAGCTTCGTCCAGCTCGCGTCACACCAGCGCAAGTGGCGAGGCCTGGCCCTCGACGCCAAGGGTCGGATCCGCGGGCCCGCCCGGCAGGGGATCCAAAACCTGCTCGGCGCGAACGGTGACCATCCAGGCGCCCCGGATCGTCTGCTCCGGCTGCTCGTTCAGGTGAGCGACACCTTCGGCGGGCGGCCCATCTACATCGTGAGCGGCTACCGAACCACGTCCCACTACCTCGACTCGCGCCACAAGACGAGTCAGGCGATCGACTTCAGCGTGACCGGCGTCCCGAACGCGGTCGTGCGGGACTACTTGCGAACGCTGCCCAGCGTCGGCGTCGGGTACTACCCGAATTCGACCTTCCTCCACCTCGACGTCCGCCCCAGCAAAACCTACTGGGTCGACTACGCGGGCCCCGGGGAAGCTCCGCGCAAGACGCCGCGCGGCACGATCGCCACCACCCCCTCCGATCTCGACGAGCTCGCGGAAGAGCGAGCCGAATCGAAGAGCACGACGCCGGACGACGCCGCGGAGCCGCCAGAGAATCACGCCGAAAGCGCCACGCCGAGCCCGTGACGGACTCCGGACCGCCGAGCTTTCGACGAACCGCCGCCCTCCGGTACCCCGACTTTCGCTACTACCAGGCCGGCCGCTTCGCCGGCCTGATCGGGACCAATATCCAGAGCGTCGCCATCGGCTGGGAGGTCTATTCGCTCACCGGCCGAGCGCTCGACCTCGGTTTGGTCGGCCTCGCTCAGTTCCTTCCGGCCTTCCTCTTGTTCCCGCTCACCGGCTACGCCGCGGACCGTTACGACCGGCGCGCAATGCTCACCCTCTGTCACGTCGCGCTGTTGACCTCGGCCGTGTTGTTCTACGTGCTGTCGAAGACCGGCACCCATGCGGTCGGCGCCATCTACGCGATCTTGGTGCTGGTCGGCATTGCCCGCGCGTTTGCCGGCCCGGCCGGGCACGCGCTGGTGCCGAACCTCGTCACCTGGAAACACGTCCCGAGCGCGCTCGGCTGGGGATCGTCGATTTTCGAGCTGTCGCGCCTGATCGGACCGGCGATCGGGGGCCTCTTGCTGACGGCGGGGGGCGCGAAGGTGGCGTTCCTCACGACGGTGGTGCTCGAAGCCATCAGCGTGGCGATGCTGCTCGCCGTGCGGACGAGGAGCCGCGGGGACGGCGCTGCCGTGTCGCTCGAGAGCACCGGCGTCGGGCTCAAATACGTGCTGAAGAATCGCATCCTGCTCGGCGCGATCTCCCTCGATCTGTTCGCCGTGCTGCTCGGCGGGGCGGTGGCCCTTGCTCCGATCTTCGCGCGGGACGTGCTCCAGGGAGGACCGACCGCGCTCGGATTGTTGCGCAGCGCGCCTGCCGTCGGCGCCTCTCTGATGGGTCTCTGGCTCGCGCAGCGAGCTCCCACGCGCCACATGGGGCGCTGGATGTTCGCGTGCGTCTTCCTTTTCGGCATCGCCACCATCGTCTTCGGAGCGTCGAAGGACCTCTCGCTCTCGCTCGCCGCCCTCGCCGTTGCCGGGGCAGCGGACATGGTCAGCGTCTACGTGCGGCACCTGCTGGTCCAGTTGACGACACCCGACGCGATGCGCGGCCGAGTCGCCGCCGTGAACCTGGTGTTCATCGGCGCCTCGAACGAACTCGGCGAATTCGAGTCGGGGCTGACCGCGGAGTGGCTCGGCGCGGTTCGAGCGGCGGTTCTCGGCGGCGTCGGAACCTGCGTCGTGGTCGCGGTCTGGGCGGCCCTCTTCCCCGAGCTCAGGCGCGTGGATCGCCTCAATCGCGAACTCGCGTGAAGGCGCGCCGCGCGGCGAGTAAGCTCAAGTGGTGACTCGTCAGGAGATCGCCCCCGGCACGATGATCGCGTCGCGTTGGATCGTGGGCGGGCTCCTGGGCAAGAGTGCCCTCGCCTCGGTGTACGAGGTGGAGGAGGCGCACCAGAGTCGCTTTGCCGCGCTCAAGCTGTTCGACGTGGCGCTCCGCGAGGAGCCCGCGTGGAGCGAACACGTGAAGCTCACCACGGCCCTCACCGAACTGCCCGGCGACGGCATTGCCCGCGCGTACGACTCCGGAATAGACCCCGCGCTCGGGCGCCCGTACATCGCCAGCGAGCGGCTGGTGTTTCCGACGCTCGCTCGGTACGTCAGCGAACGCGGGCCATTCAAGCCGAGCGCCTTCGCAGAGACCCTCAACACGCTCGCCGGCGCGCTCGACACGGTACATGCCGCGGGCATCGTCCACGGCAACCTGAAACCGCAGAACCTCTTCGTCTCCGTCGACAATGCCCGCTGGGCGCGCCTCACCGATTTCTGCGTCGGGCGCCTTCGTGCCGGAGCGCGCGCCGGACCGTCCGCCATCCTCGGATTCAGCGCACCGGAAGCCGCCGCCGGCTTCGAGACGCCCTCGAGCGACCGTTACAGCCTGGCGCTGCTCACCTTCTTCGCGATCGTGGGCGGCCCGTGGCATTCCGCTTTTCGCGGCAGCGGCGAGGGCAAGAGCCCCGAAAGCGCGCGCCGTTCGCGAATCGCCTCCGAGCGCGCGGCGGCTCTCGGCGGAAAGCTCGACCCGGGATTGGACGCCTGGTTTTCGCGGGCGCTGGCCGCGGATCCGGCGGCACGCTTCTCGAGCACGCGCGAGATGGTGCGCGCCTTCGGCGAGGCACTGTGGAGTGGTCCGACGGTGGAGGTCACCGTTCGCAGCGCGCCGCCCCCCGCAGACTTTCGCCCACCTCCGATGTCGATGCCGCTCCAGGGCCTCGCCCACGCGAGCACCCTGGAGATGGACGCCTCCGAGCTCGCGCCCGCTCCGGGCCCGGCGCCGGTGACGGCTCCGCTCCCGCTCACCCCTGCCCTGCCCCCGATCGCGCGCGTCGCGATCGCCGCCATCGTGGTGTTCGGTCTGGGCCTGGGTCTCTGGTTCTGGCTCGGCTAGAGCGCCCGCCGCGCGAACCGCGAAGAAACTCAGGGAACGACCGGAGCGGTCCAGCGCTCCTTCAAGTACGGGAGCAGCGTCTCACCCATCGCGAAGAGGTGATCGCAGTGCGCGGCTTCGTTGCCACCGGGAAAACCGGTGACGTGGAAGTCGCCGGCGTCTGCGCGTGACCCGGCCGCCATGCCGCTGCGGATTGGCGCTTCGACCACGGGGCGGCGCTCGGCGCCCACCTGCGAGAGGAGAAAGTCCGCCGTCTCCGTCGTGCTCGCGTAGGGGGTCGTGATCGCCGAGTGAGTGACGGCAAAGAGCTTTCGCCTCCCGACCGCCTCGTCGGCGAACGCCATGAAGGGTGCCATCTGATCGACGCTCACGCGGCGCTCCCGCTTCGCGCCGTACTCGAAACCGGCGTGCAGGCCGTCGGCAAGCAGCACCGCATCGACGCGCGCGGCGCCCTCGGGCCGATCGAGAATGCGGAACACGGCACCGTAGCCCGCGCTCCACGCAGAGAGCGCGATGCGCCGCACGCCGTTGGACGCCCCCGGGCAAAGATCGCGAACGACCGCCTGAACGCGAGCCACCGCTGCCTCGAGCGCGCCGGCGGGCTGAAACGCCGAGTCGTAGCGACCCGAGCCCGTGCCGAGGTTCAAGATGGCGAGCACGCCGTCGATGTTCGAACGCTCGAACACCGGCTCGACCGCAGTCGGCGCCCCGTGAAAATGCAGAACGAGGTCATACGGCTCTTCCACCGTGCGGCAACCGTTCGGTAGCGAAACGACGCGCCCGTTGGTCGTCACCAGCCGGCGCGGCGTATCGAGCTTTTCATCGAAAGCCGGAGCCTCGGGTGCGAGTGCGATGCCGAGCGCCTGGTCGATCTCGGCGATCGCCGGACGCGTCAGCCCAGCCGAAAGCTTCGGTTCCTCCACGTCGGGCCCACGCACGATGGCGAGGTAACCAAGGACGACGGCCGGCAGGAGACGCATGAGGTGAAAGTTTCCATAAGCCGTGATCCGGGAGGGTGTCCATCCGAATTCCGTCAGAAGTCGGTCAGGTCAGATCTGAGGGAAGAGCAACACCTACTAACACTCACCTTGTAGGATCTTGAGCTCGCCGGAAAAACGCCCGAATTTTCCACTGTGGGCTGGTGGAATCCGTCCTGGCCAGCGTGCTAGCTTTCGCCCACCTCAGGCCCGCACCACGGAGCTTATGCAATGTCCGACGAACAGCTCATCGACCGAAAAACATTTCTGAAATTGTCGATCACGATCGGAGCGGCCACGTACATCGTCGCGTGTACGGGTGAAGACCCGGTGACGAACCCGCCGCCGGCAACGGGCGGCACGGGCGGCACGGGCGGCACGGGCGGAAGCGGTGGCGCAGGTACGGGTGGGACCACTGGTGGTGCAGGCTCAGGTGGAACTACCGGTGGAGCGGGCGCGGGTGGCACTGCGGGCAGCGGCGCGGGTGCTGGTGCAGGTGGCGGCTCGGGTGCTGGTGCAGGCGGCGGCTCGGGCGCTGGTGCAGGCGGCGGCTCGGGCGCAGGCGCAGGTGGAACGAGTGGCGCGGGCGCAGGTGGTACCGCGGGTTCCGCGGGATCGATGGCGGGCAACGCCGGCAAGGGCGGTACGGCGGGCACCGCGGGCGCCGGCGGCGCGGCGGCGGGCTCCGCCGGCAAGGGCGGAACAGCGGGTTCCGCAGGATCGATGGCGGGCACCGCGGGCGCCGGCGGTGGCGGTGGCGGCATGTGCGCGTCCGGTTCGCTCGGCATCGTGGCGATGCCGGCCGGCACCCACGACCACCTTCCGATCCCAGGCACGGACCTCGCCGACCACATCAACGGTGCGATGGCGACGATGGCGTTCACTTTGCCGACGGAAAACAATCATTCCCACACGATCACGCTGACGCAAATGCAGGTGACGACCCTGCGCGGTGGTGGTTCGGTCACGGGTGTGACGAGCAGCACCGACGGCATGCACTCGCACACGTACAACATCGAGTGCATGGCCTGAGCCGGCAGCCCGATCGACTTCGATGATGACCCTGGCGGCGGAGGTCGCCCGCCGGCGCACGTTCGCGATCATTTCGCACCCCGACGCCGGGAAAACGACGCTCACCGAAAAGCTCTTGCTGTTCGGCGGAGCGATCCAGCTGGCCGGCGCGGTCAAGGCGCGCGGAGAGCAGCGGCGCGCCCGCTCCGACTGGATGAAGGTCGAGCGGGAGCGCGGCATCTCGGTCTCGGCGTCGGCGATGACGTTCGAGTACGGCGGCTGCGTCCTGAACCTGCTCGACACTCCGGGCCACCAGGATTTCAGCGAGGACACGTACCGCACGCTGAGCGCCGTCGACTCGGCGGTGATGGTGCTCGACGCGGCGCGGGGTATCGAGCAGCAGACGAGAAAGCTGTTCGAAGTCTGCCGCCTGCGCGACGTGCCGATCATCACGTTCGTGAACAAGCTCGACCGTGAGGGCCGCGAGCCGTTCGAGCTGATGCAGGAGATCGAGCGCGATCTCGCGCTCGAGGTGACGCCCGCGAGCTGGCCGATCGGGATGGGACGCGATTTCCTCGGTTGCTACGATCTCCTGCACGATCGCCTGGCACTGATCGAGCGCACCCGGGAGCGCCTCGGAGCCGAATCCGAGGCCTGCCAGGGCATCGACGATCCGAAGCTCGCGGAGCTCTTGCCGGAGGCGAGACTTTCGACGCTCCGGGACGAGGTCGCGATGGCGCGCGGGCTCTGCCCGGCGTTCGATCTCGCCGCCTACCGGGCCGGCCACATGACGCCGGTCTTCTTCGGCAGCGCCATCGCGAGCTTCGGCGTGCGCGAGCTGATCGATGGCCTCTGCCAACTCGCACCCCCGCCGCGGTCCCGCCGAGCACGCGAACGCGAGGTCCGGCCGGACGAGGAAAAGGTCACCGGGTTCGTCTTCAAGGTGCAGGCCAACATGGATCCGCGGCACCGGGATCGCGTCGCGTTCATCCGGCTGTGCTCGGGCCATTTTCAGCGCGGGATGAAGCTCCTCCATCAGAAGAGTGGCGAGCGGCTCACCGTTCACAATCCGGTCTTGTTCCTCGCCCAGGCGCGCGAACTCGCCGAAGACGCCGTCGCCGGCGACGTGCTCGGCATCCCGAACCACGGAAAACTCGGCATCGGCGACACGCTGACCGAGGGCGAAACGCTCGCCTTCACCGGCGTGCCGAGCTTCGCGCCGGAGCTCCTGCAGCGCGTCCGCTCGACGGACCCACTGCGTGCCAAGCATCTCGGGCGGGCGCTCGAGCAGCTCGCCGAGGAAGGCGCCGCCCGCGTCTTCCGCACGCGTTCGGGTTCGACCCACATCGTGGGTGTCGTCGGCTCGCTCCAGTTCGAGGTGCTCGCCGACCGGATCCAGAACGAGTACGACTTGCCGGTGGTGTTCGAGAGCGCCGGCCTGTACACCGCTCGATGGCTGGAATCGAACGACCAGCCGGCGCTGGATCGCTTCCTCGCGGAGAACGAATCCGCGGTGGCTGACGACCACAACGGTCTGCCGGTGTTCCTAGCGCGAAACGCCTGGCACCTGGAGACGGCGGAGAAGGAATGGCCCCTGCTCCGCTTCCTCAAGGTGCGCGACTACTCGTAGGCTACCCGGACCGACTCGACGGCGGAGGAATGGACCCGGGCGGCGTCGAGCCGGGTGGCAACGCCGGAGGTGGGCCGGACCGCGGGGGCGACGACAACGTCCGGTTCCGCCCCTCGGACTTGGCTCGATAGAGGGCTTCGTCCGCGCGGGCCAGGAGCGCGTCGAGCGGCTCACCGGGCGCGAGCTCAGCGACACCCGCACTGATCGTGAAGCGCGCCACGCGATCGGGACCAACCTGAACCTCGGCGCGGCCGATGCGCTCGCGGAGCCGCTCGGTCACCGACAGTGCTCCTTCGACCGGCGTGTCGTTGAGCAGGACCACGAACTCTTCGCCGCCAAGTCGCGCGGGCACGTCCGAACCGCGGAGCGTCTCGCGCATCGCGGCCGCCACCTCCTTCAGCGCGAGATCACCGACGGCATGGCCGAAGAAATCGTTGACCCGCTTGAAATGGTCGATGTCGACCATCGCCACGCTGAGCGACGCTCCGGTCCGGCGCACGCGCCCGAGCTCTGCCTCGGCGAGCTCGGTGAAGTGGCGGCGATTGTAGAGCCCGGTGAGATCGTCGTGCATGGCGAGCTCACGCAGTCGCTCCTCCAGACGCTTCTGCGCCGTGATGTCGGTGATGCCCGCGAGGAGCGCCGGCGCGCCCTCGAACTCGATCGCGCGCGCGGAAAGCAGCGCCCAGAAGGTCTCGCCGTTCCGGCGGCGCATTTCCACCACTTCTCCGTCGATTTGCCCCTCGGCCAGCACCCGACCGAGCACCCGCTCGCGCACCTTCAGGTCCACGTAGTAGTCGGGGCTCTTCTTGCCCTGGAGTTCCTCGAGCGAGTAACCGAACATTTCCGCGCAGCGCTTGTTGCCGAACAGCACGGTGGAATCCTCCGACCGCACGAGCACCATCGCGATCGGAGCAGCCGCGAACAGCGCGCGGATGCTCTGCTCGCTGCGCCGCACCGCACCCTCGGCGATCTTTTGGGCCGTGATGTCGGACAGGCCGATGAAGACGCATTCCATCCCTTCGAAGCTGAGCCGCTGAGCGGACAGGAGAGCCCAGAACGGCCAGCTCGAAAGGGTCTTCATCCGCACGACCACGTTTTCGACCCGGCCCCGCGCCTCGATCTCGCTGTTGATCGCATCGCGCTCGACCGGATCGACGTAGAAGTCGCGGGACGAGCGACCGACCAGCGTCTCCCGCTCGGCCTCGAACAACGTCGCTGCTCGGCGGTTCGCGTAGCGGATCTGACCGGTCGCGATGTCCACGGCGATCAGCGGCACCGGCGAGGTGTCGAGTGCCGCCGGCTCCGGCGCGTTGGACGACGGCTCGCCGTCCTGGCTGAAATCGAGGCCCGATCGAAGGCGCTGGAGCTCTCCGGCTCGCAGCCGGCGAAGCTCCTCGATGTGGGTGCGATAGAGGCCGAGTTGGTGCTCGGCGCGAAGCCTCTCGGACGCCTCGGTGACCAGGGCGACGAAGTCGGCGACGGTCCCGGCCAGGAGCTCCTCCCAGAATTCCCACGTGCGCGAGCTCCCAATGTGCTCGTGGCAGACGACGCCCACCATCTCGCCGCGCACGAACACCGGTGCGTCGAGCATCGCCCCGATCCCGAGCGGCGTGAGGTACCAGTCCTCGAACTGGTTCGTGCGTGGGTCCCGCTTGGCGTCGGCCGCTGCGATGCACCGCTCCTGCTCGATGGCGGCAAAATAGCGGGGCGCTTGTTCGGCGGTGATGATGGTGCCGCTCGTGTGCTTTCGCGTCCCCGCGTCGTAGAGATTGAGGCACTCGAGACTGAGGCGGTGCCGGTCGAAGCGCCAAATGCTGGCGCGGTCCACGCTGAGAAGCTCGGCGGCGAGTTCGCTCACCTGCGCAAGCGCCGCGTTGATGTCGCCCCGGGTCAGCGCGTCGAGGCGCATCAGCCTCGCGAGCAGCTGCCGCTGGTCGTTCAGCCGCTGCTGGATCTCGCGGGAAGTAGGGTCCTCGTCCGGGTCGAGGCCGCGGCCGTCGACGGCCTCGCCCGGGCTGCTCACGGACCTTCCAACATCGGTCGCGAGCCGGGATCGCGCTCCACGTAGCCCGCGCTGAACACGTGGACATCGGCCTTCTCGGCCTTGCTGACGACCGCCGTCAGGCCGCTGAGCGGGCCTCCGAGCGTGCAGCGCGACCGCTCGGCCGTCTTGCCGCCGACCGCGGGAACACCCCACGTCTTCGCGACGACGCCGCCGAGCGCGGCGCAATCCACCGGGTCCTCCGGCGCCGTCGTGAAGCGAACCGCCGTGGGGTCAGCCTCCCAGTAGCGCGCCGAAAGAGTGTAGGCACCGGCGACGCGGGCAGCGGTGCAGAAGCGATCCTTCTGTTTGGCGGGCGGCGCACCCTCGGGCACCGGGTCGCAGGCGGGAGCGGCGGCAGCCTTGTCGGGCGCCGCGCGGTTCTGAGCGACGAAGTCGAGGAAGAGTTTCACGAGCTGGGCCGCTTCCGCCTTCCGCTTCTCCCTGCGTTCCGTATCCGCCTTGATCACCGCTTCGCGATCGACGAGCTCCTTGTCGAGGGCGGCGAGCGCCGCCGCGTCCTCGCACTGCTTGTAGGCGTACTCTCGCCACTGTCGCGCGGCGTCGAAGTTCTGACCCTCGACGGCTTGGCGGGCGACCTTCTGAGCGTCCGCGCATTTCTCGGCGCTTTTCTGCGAGCATGCAGGCAGGACGGCCAGCGTGGAAACGAGACCGACGACTCCGGCCGACCAACGCACGACGGGCGAGATAGAGGTCATCGGGGTGACCTTTACCTCGCCCGTACGGCGGATGGAACCTGCCTCCGGCCATGCGGCGCCGGACGCTCGGAGCGCGGCGCGGGCGCTGATGCGCCCGCCATCCTGCCGCACTCCTCTCTCGGTTGCCTCTTAGGTGTGGTACCCGCGCTCGCCGTGGTCGGTGAGGTCGAGGCCCGTCTCCTCGTCGTCCGTGCTCGGACGGAGCCCGACGACGGCCTTGACGATCTGGCCGAGGATGACGGTCCCGATGACGCTGAGGGCCAGCGTCACGCCGATCGCCTTCAGCTGCTCCAGCCAGAGCGAGTTGCCGACGATGTCCTTGAGGTTCGTGTTGAGGTTCCCGTTCACGTCGGCGGTCGCGAAGATACCGGTCAGGAACGCGCCGAGCGTGCCGCCCACCGCGTGGACGCCGAAGGTGTCGAGTGCGTCGTCGTAGCCGAGCGCATTCTTCAACTTGGTGCAGGCGAGGAACGGGATGACGCCGGCGAGCACGCCGATGATGACGCCCGAGGTCGCCGTGACGAAGCCCGCCGCCGGAGTGATCACGACCAGGCCGCCGACGATGCCCGAGCAGAAGCCGAGCACCGTGGGCTTGCCGCGGGTGACCCATTCAGCGCCGGCCCACGAGATGCCGCCGACCGCAGCCGCCAGCGTGGTGCTGGTGAAGGCCACGGAGGCAACCCCGTCCGCCGCCGCCGCGCTGCCGGCGTTGAAGCCGTACCAGCCGACCCACAGCATGCCGGTGCCGATCATCGTCAGCACGAGACTGTGCGGAGCGAAATTCTCGGTACCGAAGCCCTTTCGCTTGCCGACCATGAGGGCGAGCACGATGGCCGACCAGCCCGAGGACATGTGGACGACGGTGCCGCCGGCAAAATCGATGGCCTTGATGCCGGCATCCTTGTTCCAGACGCCGTTCATGAAGCCGTCGATGCCCCACACCATGTGCGCGAGCGGGAAGTAGACGACCACCATCCAGAGCGCCGCAAACAGCATGATTGCCGAGTACTTCATGCGCTCGGCGATCGCGCCGACGATCAGCGCCGGCGTGATGATGGCGAACATCAGCTGGTACATCGAGAACACGTTCTCGGAGACCCACGCCGTGTAGTCCGCGTTGGGCGCCGCATCGACGTCGGCCAACATCGCGAACTTCATGCTGCCCATGAAGGGGCTACCGGAGGCGAACGCCATGCTGTAGCCGAAGGCCCACCACAAGACCGCGACGATGCCGGCGAGACCCATGCACTGGGCCATCACGCTGAGCACGTTCTTCTGGCGAACCAACCCGCCGTAGAACAGTGCGAGACCGGGCATGGTCATGAACAAGACGAGGGCGGCACAGACCATGAGCCAGCCGTTGTGACCGGGACCGGGACCGGGCACCTTGGTGCCGGCGCTCGGGGCGACGTTGTTCATGTACGCCTCGAGGTCGGCGATGCGGGTCTCGAGGGCCGCGGTGTCAGGGGCGGCCGCTGGCGCCGCGCTGGCAGCCGGAGCCGGCGCGGGTGCCGCGGCGGCGGGCGCTGCGGCTGGCTCGGGAGCCGGGGCGGGCGCTGCTGCGCTGGCGGGGGCAGCGGCCCCCGTTGCCGGCGCCGCTGGCGCCGCGGGCGCTGCTGCTGAGGGCTCGGCACCCTGTGCGCTCACCAGGGCCGGGGCCTGCAGGGCGAGCATTGTCATTGCCGCGAGGATCCACTTTTTCATCACAAGTCTCCTGGGAAGAATCGGAGCCGGGGGTTTGGTCTAGGCCCGTTTCCAAGGCGGTACCCCTGCCAATGTTTCGGCCCTGCTTCGCAACCATTTCACTCCTCGCCTTTGTGTCGAATGTGTCGAACCCATGTCCGCAGGCGCCAAAAAGTGCTGCAGAATGCCACAGGTGACGCGGCCGGGACCCAAGGAGACGCTCCTTGGCTTGTCGAGTACCGTGGCGTTCCTTGCAGCTCAGAACTGAAATCGAAATCGCCGCGCCGGCCCAGGAGGTGTGGGCCGTGCTGACCGACTTCGCCCGCTACCCCGAGTGGAATCCGTTCATCACCAGCGTGGAGGGGAAGCTCGAGGTGGGCTCGAAGCTCGACATCCGGGTTTGCCCACCCGAGAGCAGCGAGATGCGCCTGGTGCCGACCCTGCTGGTCCACGATGCGCCCCACGAGCTCAGGTGGCGCGGCCACCTGTTCATCAAGGGCCTGCTGGACGGGGAGCACTTCTTTCAGGTGAAGGACACCGACCCGGGGCGCTCGACGTTCGTCCACGGCGAGGACTTCAGCGGGCTGCTACTGCGCTTTCTGGGCCAAAAACTGACCCAGGTCGCTCGCGGCTTCGTCTACATGAACCAGGCGCTCAAGCGCCGGGTCGAAGGCCCGGGCTCACCGTGAACCGAGTTCGGGCTCGCGCCGCTTCTTGACCGCGACCAGCGCGTTCTTGAGCGCGTCGCCCTCCCTCAAACAGGGGTAGCAATCCTGGCGCTTGCCGGGACCACAACCCGTCTTGCGAAACAGACGCGTGACGGGGGCGAGCGAGCGCTTGTCGCCGAGCTCCGTGGCACGCGCGAGCAGCTTCGCGCTGTCTTCGCAGCTTTCTGCCTCGCGGAGCTCGAGCGCCACCGACAGCGCGGGCGAAGCCTTCGGCCGCACGTCTCGCCCGAGGAGGAGCGTGCGGGCGAGCTCCGTCGCGTCGCTGCGTTCAGCGGTGCCGGTCCACACCTCGTAGAGAAGGTCCGCGCTCAGCGGCCCGGGCAACCGCGCCATCGCGGCCAGCGCTTCCTGCGCCGTTTCCGGTTCGTGGCTGAACGCGAGGAGGCTCGAGACGACCGCGGGATCCTTGGCCAAGCCGGGATCGGCGGAAAGCCGTGCCGAAAGCGCCCGCACGTCGTCGCGGGCGTACTGCTTCTTGGCCGCGACGATGGACAGCGCCTCGTCGGTGCCGAGCTCCTTCGCGTTCTTCTTTTCGAGCGTCTGCAGGGCCGCGCGCGAGAGCGGCGCGACCCGCGCGGGCTCCCCGGGCGCAGATGCCGCTGCGGTGGCGGAGGGGGACGCGGAGCTCGCGCCCTCGTTCGGAGCGCGGTCGTCGCCTTCCCGATTGGCCGCCGACGGCGCCGACCCTCCCCCGAGGACGCCCCCGAGCAGTGCCGCGGCGAGTGCCGTCAGGAGCAGGACCGGAACGATGGTGGCCCACAACGGAACCTGCCCGCCGGCGACGCGAACGCGAGCGCGCAGTGCCTCCCCGAGCGACGGTGCCGCCGCCAGCTGCTCGAAGTAGTCGCCGGCCGGCGGCGGCTGGGACGAGGCGAACCGCTGCTTGTCGACCGACGTGCGTTCGTCGAGCGGGGGGAGCAAGACCGGTGGCACGGGGATGGGCGCGCGTTCGACGACCGTCGCGTCCGACTGCCGTTCAGGCGCGTTCATGGCGGCTATCCGCGACTGGATCTGGTCGTCCACGCGCGTGATGATCAGGTCGCGCGGCGAGTCCTCGTAGCGCGGCAGCTCGCGACCCTTGGGGGCCTCCGGCTCCCAGCCGGAGTCGACGACGGAGGCCCGGATCGGCGGGTCCGAGGAATGCTCGGCCATGAGTGACTCAGCGTATCACGGCCGTCCGCGCCCTGCGCCAGGTGCGGAGTAACACGTCCCCGCCCGCCCTTCAGCGATTCGGTGAATCGCTGCCCTCTCCCTGTTCGGCGATTCGGTGAATCGCCGCCCTCTCGCTGTTCGGCGATTCGGTGTTTCGCGGTCGGTCTACGACTTGTTGCCTAGACCGGCGACACGCTCGGAGGGCGTGATGAGCGAGGGTGGCTCGCTCTCGCTGTGACTCTGGCCGTTGGCGACCGGACGCGGCCGGCGGTCCCCGCCGATGTGCGGACGGTACTCGAGGTCGGGCCCGAGCAGCACCGCCTCGGCCTCGGCCGGGATGCGCCGGGGAATGTGATGCTGATCCACGCACGCGAGCAGCGTGTGCCCCTCGGCGACGACCTGCTCGTCGGGATCAATCGGCTTCGCGTCAGCGCCCTCGGGCTCGCGGAGCAGCCGGTAGTCGAACCGGATCTTTACTCGCGCGAGCTCGGTCAACCGTGTCTCGATACAGAGGAGCTCGTCGAAGCGCGCGGTGCGCCGGTAACGCACGTACGCCTCGACGACCGGCAGGTGAATGCCGAGCTCGGTCCACGAGTGGTAGTCGAGGCCGCGACGGCGCATGTACTCCACGCGACCCACCTCGAAGTAACTGATGTAGGTCCCGTGATGGACGATCCCCATCAGGTCGGTCTCACCGAAGCGGACCCGTACCAAGTAACGGGAAAAGCAGTGGTCGGGGAGGGTTTGCTTCAAGTGGACGCGGGAGAATAGTTGGCCCGGAGGGAGGCAGGCAAGCGCACCTTCGGCCAGCGTAGCAACTTTTTTCGGGGCCGGCGGCCGCGCCCCCCCATTTTGCGGGCGTTTTTTTTGCGGGTTTCTGGCCTGGTTCTCGGCGTCGTTTCGGCCGGGTCACCGCTCGGGGCCGCGCTCAGGCCCCGCTCTCCCTACCTCTTGGGCGGAACCGTCAGCACGGGCACGGGGGATAGCCGAACGAGCTTCTCGGCGACCGACCCGAGCAGCATGTGTGCAAAGCCCGTTCGGCCGTGTGTGCCGACGACGAGCAGGTCGTGATCGCCCTTCTTGAGCTCGGCGACGAGCGTGTTCACCGGATCTCCCGAAATGAGGCGATGGGCGACGGCGGTGCCGCTCGGCACCACCAGGGTGGCCATGAACGCCGCCATGTCGCTCTCGGCATTCTGGCGAATGAGGTCCGCAAGCGGTTTCTGCTCTTCACCGGCGTGGCGTACCAGCACCGCGTCCGATACGTAGGTCGGTTTGTCCCACACGTGGACGACGTCGACGGAGGCGCCGACCCGTGCCGCGATGGCGAGTGCGTAACTCGCGGCAGCGCGGGACTGTTCGGAATAGTCTACGGGGACGAGGACACGGCGAAACATCGAGACTTGCTCCTGACGAGGGACGTGGACCGCCATCCTAGCCCGAAAAGGTGGTGACGCTCGCCGCCCATCGGATAAAATGCCGGCGTAGGGTGTCGAACAGCCGCAGCGAACCCGACATCGACTCGACGATAGCCGGCGATGTCTCGATCGTCGACTCGCATCGAGGCGCGCGAAAGGAGCCGCTGCTCGAACAGCTGCGGGGACCCGGCTCGCCGCGCAAGCTCGCCCTGCTGCCGACCGAAACGGTGATTGGCCGCGGAACGCAGGCGACGATTCAGATCGAGAGCGCCTTGCTCTCGCGGCGGCACGTCGCGCTGCGTCGCAACGGACCCGATGTCACCCTGGTCGACCTCGACAGCCAGAACGGCGTTTACGTGAACGGCGTCCGCGTTCACTCCGCCGTGCTGCACGAGGGCGACACCGTGCAGGTGGGTGACGTGGTGCTTCTGTTCCGCGAGGCCGCCGGGTGAGCTCGCCCGCCATCGTGCGCTTCTGGGGCACGCGCGGCTCGATCCCGACCCCGGGACACAAGACGCGCCGCTACGGCGGGAACACCTCGTGCGTCGAGATCGAAGTCGGGGACCGTTCGTTCATCTGCGACGGTGGCACGGGCCTGCGCGAACTCGGCCTGGACCTCCTCCAGCGTGGTCGTTCGAAGCTCGAGGCGCATCTGTTCTTCAGTCACATGCACTGGGACCACATCCAGGGTTTCCCGTTTTTCGTCCCTGCCTACGCGCCCAACAACGACCTTTACGTGTACGAGACCGCGCCCGGTGAGGACCGCGTGCAGCGCTTGCTCCACGGGCAAATGCGTTCGGAGTACTTTCCAGTGTCGTTCGCCGACCTCGGCGCCCGCGTCGAAGGGCGCTCGTTCATCGACGGGGTGCTCGACCTCGACGGCGTCACCGTGCGCTGCCTCGAGCAGAACCACCCCGGCCGGAGCTTCGCCTACTCGTTCGAGATCGGGGCGACGAAGATCGTCTATGCAACGGACAGCGAGCTCGACTTCCTGCTCGAGAACCCCGAGGAGGTGGAGCGTGACCCGGAGGTGCTCCGTCGCTTGCCGTCGTCGGTGGTCGGTTTCGTGGAGGGAGCCGACCTCTTGATCGCCGACGGCCAGTACACCGACGCCGAATACCCGAAGAAGCGCGGCTGGGGGCACGCCCGTTCGAACACCGTGGCCGATCTCGCGCTTCAAGCCGGAGTGAAACAGTGCGCCGTGTTTCACCACGACCCGATGCATTCCGACGATCTGGTCGACGACAAGATCGCACGCGCGAAAGAGCGCCTGGAACGCGCCGGCAGCGGCTGCCTCGTCTTCGGCGCGCGCGAGGGCCTGGCGCTCAAGCTCGGCTAAAGCTCCCGTCGCGGCTCAGAACAGCTTCGCGCGCTTCATCAAGAGCGAGAGAACGACCACGATGACGACCACCGCAGCCCAGAATGCCGCGTAGCCGAAGCGCCACTGGAGCTCGGGTAGCACCTCGAAATTCATTCCGTACACGCCGCAAAGGAAGGTGAGCGGAAGGAACACGACGCTCACGACCGTGAGCCGGTTCATCACCGCGTTCGTACGGTGGCCGATGACGGACATGTAGAGGTTCAGCGATTCCGAGAGGATGTCGCGATCGACCAGTAGATCCTGCAGCACGTGCTCGAGCGTGCCGACCATGTTTGCGAGGAACGGCTGCGTCGCCTCACTGACGAAAAGGCTGCGCCGGGTGGAAAGGTCGGTGAGTACCGTGCGGGCCGGCAGGAGCACCTTGCGAAAATGCAGGAGGTCGGCGCCGAGCGCCGAAACTCGGGTGAACACCGCATCGTCCACCTGGCCCGAGCTCAAATCGTTTTGGAGGTTCTCGACCCGTTCCTCCATGACCTTCTGGACGGACAAGTAGTTGTCGATCAAGTGGTCCCAGATCTCGTAGACCAAGAAGCTCGGGCTGCGCGCGAAGCGCACGAAGTCCGAACGGTAGTCGCGGCGCACGGAGCCGAGAAACACGACGGGACCCTTGTGGACCGTCACCAAGAATTTTTCGGCGATGATCACGTCGACGCGCTCGAGGTCGAATTTGGACCCCCGCTGGCGGATTCCCGAGACGACGACGTGCACGTAATCGTCGTAGCGAGCGATCTGGGTCGACGGCTCGTTCTTGAGCGCATCGTCGATCGTCTCCTCACCGATGACCTTGAGCGCCTGCAGGAGACGGCGGGCCTCGGCGAGGTCCGTCGCATCGATGTCCACCCAGAGAAACCGTCCGGCCGCGATTTCGGCCTCGGCTTCCGCAAAAGTGCAGGTTTTCTCGACCTTGTTCGCGAAGTCGAGCGCCGCGACGGTCACCGTGCACGGGGTGGGCGCCAGAGACGGGTCGACGGGGGGTAGCGAACCGAAAGAGCTCAGGGGGTTCGAGACCTTCACGGCGCTCGACGTTACCCCGGGGCGGCCCGCGAGCGGCAGGTAATCCGAGGTGTGTCTAGGTAGGACTGAAAGGGCGGGCGGTGATTGGCGTTTTCACGCGCAGAGCCCCTCGAGAGGCGACAATCGTCGGTCAGACCATCGGCGGTCACGAAAGCGCGGCGAGGAGGCACATGAGCACGGAGCCGAAAGTGGACGGACTTTTGATGGTGTCACCCGGACGCACGGAGAGCCGGGGAGAGGTCGGGGAAACCGAAGGCGATCGAACCGTTGCGGATGCCCTCCGCGCGGGCGACAAGCGGCGCGCGCTGATGCTCTGTGCGCGGGAGCATGGCCGCTCGGTGGGCAGGCTGTGCATGGCGCTGCTCGGCTCACAGGCCGAAGCGGACGACGCGGTGCAGGACACGTTCGTGGCGGCATACGGCGCCTTCGACGGGTACCGCGGCGACGGGCCGTTGCGCGCCTGGCTCTTCGCCATCGCGCGGCGCCGCTGTGCGCGCGCCCTCGAGCGCCGCGGCAGAACACCCATCGCCGAGCGGGATCGCGACGAGGCGCCGCGCGCCGACGAGCTCATCGCTGCCCGCCAGCGCGCGGAGGCAGCGCGGGCGTTGCTCGCCGAGGTGCGCCCGTCCGAGCGGGAAGCGCTCCTGCTTCGCTACGTCGGCGAGCTCAGTTTTCGCGAGGTGGCGGCGGCGTGCGGCATCGACGAACCCGCTGCCCGCAAGCGCGTGTCCCGCGCTCTGTCCAGGTTGCGTGAGCTCGGAAGGAACGAACGATGACGACGACGGTGAAGGAATGTGCGGAGGTCGCGGAGCACCTCGCGGAAATCCTGGATGGAACGGCCGACGATCGGCTGCTGGAACACGTGGCCGAGTGCGACACGTGCCGCGACGCGAAGCACGACGCCGAGCAGGCGAGGAAAACGGCGCTCGAGGCGGCGGACGACTATCGCCACCCGGACGACGTCGAAGAGCGTCTGTCGGCCGCCATCGCCGGGGCCCCGCGCACGAGCGAACCCGACGACGCAAGGACCGACGAAAAGAAGGCAGCGGCGCCAGCTTCGAAGCCGAGCGACCAGAAGCCGGCGGCGCCCGCAGCGAAAGCGCCCGAGAAGAAGCCGGGAGCGTTGTCTTCCCTCGGCCAGCGCGAGGCGTGGGCCGTGCGTGGGGCGGCGGCGCTCGCGGTGGCGGCAGGCCTGTTCGTCGTGCTCAGGAACGACGGAGACCCCGCGAGCGGCGGGGGTGACGGCGGAACAGCGTGGGGCGGCACGATCGGTCGCGTGGTGACGGCCGCGGGCGGCCGCGGGCTGGAGGCGTGCGACCCGAGCGGTGGCTCGTGTCGGGTGCTCGCCGCCGGTGCCACGCTACCTCGAGGGTCGGTCCTGCGTACCGACGGCCGCACGCGTGCGGAGCTCACGCTGTCGGACGGCAGCGCGCTGTCGGTCGATCGGAATACGGAACTGAAGCTCCACGCCGACCGCCCGCGCCATGCCGAGCTGGTCAAAGGCGCGCTGGTTGCCGACATCACGCACGCAAAGAGCGAAGCGCGTTTCGAACTCCCCCGTGGCCACCTGACCGTGCACGGCACGAAGTTCGCGCTGCGTGCGGAGACCGGCCGAGCGGCGGTGGACGTCGCGCGCGGCAGCGTGACGCTCGCGAGTTCGGATCGTCAAAGCGTACGGGTGGACGAGGGCGAGACCGGCCGGCTCGAGGACGGTTCGGCACCGATCGTCGGTTTCTCGGGCGCGCTCGGCGAATCGCTCGCCTGGAGCGACGAGACGTTCGGCGAACGCGAGCGCGAGCCGCTCCCCGAGAAGGGCCTCGGCGAGCTCCGCGCAAAGAAGCCCGGACAAGACGCGGAACGCACGGGCGCCGTGACGCTCGCGTCGCATTCGGTGCGTGTGCGTATCGCCGGCGTGGTGGCACGGACCGAAGTCGAAGAGGTCTTCCAGAATCACACCGACGAGGTCCTCGAGGGGATCTATCGTTTCCCGATTCCGGCGGACGCGCAGATCGAGCGCCTTGCTCTCGAGGTGGACGGCCGATTGGAGGAGGGCGCGTTCGTCGACCGCGATCGTGCGGCGGCGATCTGGCGTGGCGCGATCGTCAATTCCACGCCGCAGGCGCGGCGGCCGGTGGAAGAAATCGTGTGGGTGCCGGGCCCCTGGAAGGACCCCGCGTTGCTCGAGTGGCAGCGCGGCGGGCGCTTCGAGCTGCGCATCTTCCCGATCCCGAAGCGCGGGTCACGGCGCGTGATCCTCGCGTACACCGAGATCGTCAAACCGGCGGGCGGCAGCCGTCGCTACACGTACCCGCTCGCCTACGATCCGGGCGGCTCGACGCGCGTCGATCGCTTCGACGTGAAGGTCGAGGTGCGTGGGAACGATCCGGCCTTCGGCGTGCGGCCTTCCGGCTACACGCTCGCGAGCAGCACGTCCGACGGGGCGAGCACGCTCTCCTTCGCCGAGCAGCGCTTCGTCCCGAGCGGGGATCTGACGCTCGAGTACGCGCTCCCGAATCAGAAGAGCGAGCTTACCGCCTGGACCTACTCGGGGAGCCGTGCGGCCGCGCCCGGCGCGACTGACAACGCGGCCGACGACGGCTCGCCCTACGTCGCCTTCGCGCTGCGGCCGAAGTTGCCGCGCGCCGAGCGCACCGGGCTCCGCCACGTGTCGGTGATCGTCGATGCGAGCCGCTCGATGCTGGGCGAGAGCTACCAGCGGGCGACCGACCTCGCCGTGCGCCTCGCGCGTGAGCTTGGCGAGGACGATCGCCTGAGCGTTCTCGCCTGCAGCACCGACTGCCGCGCGCTGCCCGGCGGGCCGCTCACGCCGGGGGCGACTGCGGCGCGCGAGGTGCGCGGATTCTTGGCCGCGATCACGCCGGAAGGCGGCTCGGACCTCGTGGAGTCCGTCGGCCAGGCGCTCGGAACGTCCGCGGGCGGCAGCGCGGAGGAACGCGTGCTCTACATCGGGGACGGAGCGCCGACCGTCGGCCAGGTGCGACCGGGAAGCATCGAACGCGCCGTCCAGCGCCGCATCGGGTCGCGACACGCCAGCGTCACCGCCGTGGCGATCGGCGCGGATTCCGACCGCGCGACGCTCGAGTCCCTGGCCCGCGGCGGCGGCGGCGTGATGCTGCCGTACAGCCCGGGGCGGAGCCTTTCCCAGATGGCGTACGCGGTGCTCGGCACGACGCACGGCGACGCACTCACGGACGTTTCGGTGCGGCTGCCGGACGGCCTCAGCCGCGTCGCCCCCACGCGGATCGGCGCGATCCCGTCCGGCGGCGAAGCCTTCGTGGTCGCCCGCATGAACAACCTGGAGCTCGCCGGCGACGTGATCCTCACCGGCAAGGTCGGTGGACGGGCGTTCGAGCAGCGCTACCCGGTGAAGCTCCTCGCCAGCGACGCGCGCGGCAACGCGTTCGTCGAGCGACTGTACGCCGGCGCGCGGATCCTGGACCTCGAGCTCGACGGCACCGACCCCGCCAAGAAAGAAGCCATCGCGCTCTCGAGCCGCTTCAGCGTCGCGAGCCGCTACACGTCGCTGTTGGTGCTCGAGAGCGAAGCGATGTTCCGCGCCTTCGGGCTCGACAACCGCCGGTTGGCGGCGACCTTCACCGGCGACGAAGAAGCCGAAAGCACCGGCGCGGACGGCGCGCTCGACGTGGGGGCGGACGAAGAGAAGGTGGCTGAAAACGCCAAGGACGACAGCCTGGGTCGCATCGGTATGGGCAGCGGTGGTTCCGCACGAGGGTTCGCGCCCGCGGCCGACGCGTTCGAAGGGGGCCCCTCGGCGACGCGGTCGGCGGCCAGGCCGGCCCCGAAAGCCGCTTCTGCGCCGATGGCGGCGCCGGAGCCGGCTCCGACCGCCGCTGCGCCGAGGTCGGAGGAGGCGCTCAGGGCGGAGCCGTCGAAGAAGCGTAGCCAGCAGGTCATCGTCCAGGAGGAGATCCCCATCCTGGAACCCCGGCGGCGCATGATCCCGATGCGCAGGGTGTGGCGGCGACACGGGGAGGTGGTGACGAACCGCGTCGTGCCGAAGAACGCGACGGCGAGCGCGATCAGCGACGCCGAGCTCGAACTATCGCGCAATGAGAACCGCCGTGAGTCACTGAAGAAGCTCTATGCCCTGGCGCTGGCGACGGCCTCGCTCGAGCGCGCGGCGTCACTCTCGGCGACGTGGTCGGCAAAGGAGCCGCTCGATCCGGAAGCGATCACGGCGCGCGCCGACGTGCTTTCGGCAAGCGGCGACCGCGCCGCCGCGATCCGCGTCCTCGGCAGCGTGGTCGACGTGCGCCCGGGCGACATCGCAGCGCTGAAGCGGCTCGGGCGGCTCGAGCGCTGGCGCGGGCGCGCGGCTGCCGGCTGCCGCTACAGCATCGCGATCGCGGAACTCCGTGACAGCGACGCCGCCCTGCTGGCGGACGCGGTGCGCTGCGCGCGGGACACCGGTGACGGCCGAACGGGGGACGAGCTGCTCGACAACGCCGGCAGTGTGGCGCGAGCGAGCGCCGAGCGCCTTCTTGCGGGACCCGCACCCGACCTCGACACCTTGAAGGGCGACCTCAAGGTGGAAGGAACGTGGAGCGGCGGCGCGGACGTAGACCTCGCGCTGATCGACCCGGACGGGCGGCGCGTCTCCTGGCTCGGTGCCCCGACGCGCGGCGTGATCAGCGCCCGCAGCGTGACGAGCCCCCGCGAGGAAGGGCTCGCACTCTCCGGCGGCAAACCGGGCGAGTACGTGGTGGAGGTCGTCCGCGGCTCGGGCACCGACCGCGCGAGCGGGGAGCTCACGATCACCGTCGCCGGCACCACGCGGCGCGTCGCCTTCACGCTCGACGGACCGCGAGCAAGCGTCGCCATCGCACGGATCGAGATGCGGTCGGAACTGGTACCGCTCTAGCGCCCGGACGACACCCGGCGCGCGCGGCCTCAGCCGGGCTTCACGCTGTCGAGCAGCGCGTAGAAGGACTTCTTGGCGCCGGTGACGGTGGCCTTCGGCCCCGTCAGCTTGAAGAAATAGGCGCCGCTCGGCGCTTCCACGATCGCGCCGAGTAGCCCGAACTTCTCCTTCAGCTTCTCGCCGCCCTGCCCCATCGTGTTCGCGTTGAACGTGCCGGATTCGATCTGGATCACGTGCTGGACCAGACCGTGGGCCGATCGATCTTCGCGCCGCACCTTGTCGGCCGGCACGTCCTTGAACTGTTTGACCCAGCGATCCACGTTCGCCTCGATGCCACCACCCTGCCCCGGGCCGAAGTAGAAGACGCCGAGCTCACCATCTTCCGAGTCACCCGCCGCGCGCGGCACGGAATAAGTCGCCTTGCGCATCGGTTTCGCCTGCGTCGACCGCTTCCATTCGGGCGGGTCCACCCAGGTCACCTCGACCGGCGGCAGCGCGGTGGCCGTCGGCGCGGGAGCAGGCGATGCAACCGATGCCGAAGCGCGCGGCGCAGCGACCGGCGGCGCGGCCGAAGCACTGGGCTCGGGCGTTTTCTGACAACCGGCGGCGAGCACCATGAGGATGAGGGCGACGCGTCTCACGGTGCCGGCATATAGCACGCTCGATAGCGGCATGATACGAGGCGAGCGATGACCGGCAAGGTGACCCCGATCGATTGGGCCGTTTTCGGGGCCGTCGTGCTCGCCTCGCTGGCGCTCGATCGATTCGTGTTCGGTCGTCCGAAGGCGCACGTGTCATTCCGGGAGGCCGCGATCCGGAGCACGTTCTTCGTGGCCGTGGGGCTGCTTTTCAGCGTCTACGTGTATGTGCGGGAGGATCTCGACTCCGCCATCACGTACCTGGTGGCGTACCTCGTCGAGGAGTCGCTCTCGATCGACAACCTCTTCGTGTTCCTGGTGCTCTTCACCTACTTCAAGGTGAGCGAATCGCAGCAGCAACGCGTCCTGGTGTGGGGGATCTTGGGCGCGATCGTGATGCGCGGCGTGTTCATCGTGCTCGGCGCCGCGCTGCTGCAACGCTTCCATTGGATGATCTTCGTCTTCGGCGGGTTCCTGCTCTTCACCGGGCTCAAGCTCCTCGTGCGCAAGGAAGAGGAGGTCGACCCGGAGGATAATTTCGCCCTGAAGCTCGCTCGTCGCCACCTCAGAACGACGACGGAGATGCACGGGGACCGCTTTTTCGTGGTCAAGGACGGCGTCCGCTACGCCACGCCGCTGCTCCTGGTGCTGATCGTCGTGGAGTTCACCGACCTTCTGTTCGCGGTCGACTCGGTGCCGGCCGTGCTGGCGATATCCGACGATATTTTCGTGGTCTACACCTCCAACGTGATGGCGATCCTGGGGCTCCGGGCGCTCTATTTCCTGCTCCACGGGATGATGAGCCGCTTTCATCACCTCGGTACCGGGCTCGCCCTGATCCTGATCTTCATCGGCGTGAAGATGGTTGCCTCGCCCTGGTTCAAGATCGACTCCAAGGTGTCACTGCTGGTGATTGCCGTGATCCTCGCCGGAGCGGTCGGAATATCCCTGATGCGGCCCAAAGAAGACACCAGCAAGGGCGACACCTGATGGGGAAGGACGTGTTCGGGGAGCGCTCGAGCGGAGTGCTTCTGCACGTCACCTCCCTACCCGGCCCGTTCGGCAGCGGGGACGTCGGTCCCGACGCTCATCGCTTCGTCGACTTCCTGGCCAGTGCCGGCCAGCGTTTCTGGCAGATGCTGCCGGTGTCCCCGCCGGGAGCCGGCGACTCGCCGTACGACAGCGCCTCCGCGTTCGCCGGCAGTCCGTTCCTCGTGAGCCTCGAGCTCCTCGCCGAGGACGGCCTGCTCGAGCCGAGCGAGCTCGCGGTCTCGCGCCGGCTCGAAGCAGGGTCACGGGCGCTCTATCCGGCCTCCCGCCGCGTGCGCGGGCGGCGGCTGCGCAGCGCCTTTTCGCGCTTCAGGGCGCGAGCGGGATGGAGCGGCCTCCTTTCGCGGTTTTCCGAGGAAAACGCCGACTGGCTTCCCGACTACTCGCTCTTTCGCGCTCTGCACCGCGCCCACGGACGCGTGTCGTGGACGCGCTGGGACCAGGCCCTCGTCCGGCGCGAACCCGCGGCACTGGAACGAGCGCGGGCCGATCTGGCGGACGAGGTCGCGCTCGAGGTGTTCGTCCAGTACGAGTTCGCGCGCCAGTGGGCGCGACTCCGCGAGCACGCGAAGGAACGGGGTGTCCTCTTGCTCGGCGACGTGCCGATGTTCGTCGCCCACGACTCGGCGGACGTCTGGACTCACCAGTCGCTCTTTCGGCTGAGCCCGAACGGTGAGCGCACGGCCGTGGCGGGCGTTCCTCCCGACTACTTCAGCGCCGACGGGCAACTCTGGGGGAACCCGGTCTACGATTGGAACGCGCTCCGCTCCACCGCCTACGGCTTCTGGGTGTCACGCCTCAAGCGCTCGCTCGAGCGCTTCGATGCGCTCAGGCTCGATCACTTCATCGGCTTCCACCGGTTCTGGGAGGTGCCCGCGACGGCCACGTCGGCTCGCGACGGGCACTTCGTGGAGGGCCCCGGCCACGACCTGTTCCAGGTCCTCGAGCAACGGCTCGGCGGCCTCCCCTTCTTGGCCGAGGACCTCGGGGTCGTCACCGACGGCGTGGTCCGCCTGCGGGAGGCCTTCAATCTGCCTGGGATGCGGGTTCTCGCCTTCGCTTTCGCGGGCAGCTACCGCGAGTACCAGCCTCACCGCTACCCTCGACGCGTGGTGGCCTACTCGGGAACCCACGACAACGACACCCTGGTCGGTTGGCTCACCCAATTCGAACGGGAGCAAGATCCGCTGCGGCAGCAATCGCTACGCGCCGAACGGGCGCGTGCCCTCGCCTACGCGGGTAGCGACGGGCACGAAGCGCACTGGGATCTCGTGCGGATGCTCTACGCGTCGGCCGCGGACACCGTCATCGTTCCGCTGCAAGATCTACTCGGGCTCGGCTCTGACGCACGGATGAACGTGCCCGGCACCGCAACCGGCAACTGGAGGTACCGCACCCCCGCTTCCGTGTTCGGGCCGGACCTCGCGGAACGCCTCGCCGGTCTCGCCGAGACCTACGAGCGGCTCCCCGACGGCCAACGGCAGCGAGCGTGACGATGGGCGGGAGGCTCCGTCGGCGAGTCCTCGCGGTCGTTCTCTCCGCCGCGCTCCTTGTTCCGTCCACGCGGGCACTGGCCGACGAGACGACGGCTGGCGCGCAACCGCCCGCTGCCGCTCAGCCGCCGGCTTCCGCTGCGGCGCCGCCACCCGACACCTGGGGCGCCGCCGGCGGAGCGGGAGGACGCGAGACGGAAGGCAAAACCGAGGGGAAAACGCCGCCTTCGCCCGCCCGCAAGCCGTCCGTTTGCCCGTGCGACGGGTCCGCAAAGGAGGGGGACTCCGCCCAGGTCCGCTACACGCTCGAGGGCGTGGTCGTTCGCGGCAACACGCGCACGAGCGAGAGCGTCGTCATGCGCTACGTGCCGTTCCGCCGTGGCGACCTGATCGACGTGAGCGATCCCGCATTCCAGCTCGCTCGCTTCCGGCTGCTCGTCACCGGCTTCTTTCGCGACGTCGAGCTGTCGCTCGAAAAGGGTTCGGCCCGAGGGCGCGTGCTGCTCGTCGTCAGCGTGGTCGAGCGCAACACGATCGTCGTCACCGACCTGGCGATGGGGCTTGCGGCGGACGCGGACGTCAACGGCAACGCGCAGCCACTCACCGCCTACGCGGGGATCAGCGCCGCCGAAACGAACCTCGCCGGCACCGGGATCACGCTCGGTGGCGCGATCGCCGGCGCGCAGGACAAGCTCGCCCTGCGCGCCCGCTTCCTCGATCCGGCCTTCCTCGGCAGTCCGTGGATGGTCTCCGGCACGCTGCTCTACAACGATTCCCACGATTATTTCGGCAATTCCGTGGTCGGCTCGGCCGACCCCGAAAACGAGCTCCCGCTCTCGAACGCCGCCGTCGTCGCCTACACCCGCTTCGGTGGGCAACTCGGGCTCGGGCGAGACCTCACGCTGTCGACGCAGGCCTGGGGCCACCTTCGCCTCGAGACGATCGACGCGAGCTACCCGCTCAGCGCCTCGCACTATCGAGGCTTCGACCGCGAGCCGATCGATTTCGACATCATTCGCGGACGGAGCCTGCTCGCGACCGTGCAGCTAGGTCTGACGCACGACACGCGCGATCACCCGTTCCTGCCGACGCGCGGCTGGCTCGCCAGCCTGAACGGCGAGTTTTCGGTGCTGCCTTCGGCGCTCGACTACGATTTTCAGAAGATCGAGGTCCGAGCCCAGCGCTGGTGGCTCTTGCCATTCGGACGGCACGTGGTTCAGCTCGACATGTACGGCGGCGCCATCGCCGGCAACGCGCCGTTCTTCGAGCAGTTCTACGTCGGCGATCTCACTGATTTTCTGCCCGATCGCGTGCTCGGGCTGACCTTCGATCGCCGGCCGCCGCCCAACTTCCTCGGCACCGAGATCGTCGAGGAACGCTACGGCAAGTACGCGTTCAAGATCACGGGCGAGTACCGGGTGCCGCTCTACCGCGGGCGGCGCTCGATCTACGGCATCGACGTTTTCACGAGCTTCGGCTTCTACGGGATGGCCGACGAGCGCACGATCGCCGAGCCTCCCACCGGCTACACCGGCGCCGCGCGCATTCCGATCGACCTCACGGGGAACATCGGATTCCGCGTCGACACCAGTGCAGGCGGGTTCACCTTCGCGTTCGCGAACGCCCTGAGCTTCATTCCTCTGCGCGGCGAGGGCCCGGCCGGTGAATGACGGCCGCCCGCCGCGGGTCTGGCTCGTCGGAGCGCTCGTGTTCGCGCTCGTGAGCGCGTTCAGCGCCTCGGCCCGCGCGCAAGCCGAGCCCCCGATCGTGCAGCGCGAGGCCAAGCTCGAGTGGGACACCGATCGCAACCTGCTCTACCTCGACATGAGCTTCCGCGACGTGCTGAGCCCGGGTATCCGCAACAAACTCAGTCGAGGGTTGCCGACCACGATCGTGCTGACGGCGACGATCCAGCGCGCCGGCACGACCGAGCCCTTGTCGAGCACCGCACAGACCTGCCGCGTCACCTGGCACGTCTGGGAAGAGGCGTATCACATCGAAGTCATTCGGCCGGGGTCGAGCCAGGTGCGCTGGACGACGACGCTCGAGGGCGTGCTCCGGCGCTGCGCGGAGGCCCGGCGCTTGCTCGCCGGCGACGGCGCTCAGGTCCCGCGCGGCATTGCCCTTTACGCGAGAGGCAGCATCCAGATCAACCCGGTGAGCCCCGAGGTGTTGCAGAAGCTCAAGCGTTGGGTGATGAGGCCGAGCAGCACCGGCACCGCCGCACCGGGGGACGCGCTCTTCAGCACCTTCGCCGGGCTTTTCTTGCAGCGAATTGGCGACGCCGAACACGAGGTTCGGTTCCAGACGCGCGCCGACGTTCCGATTAGATTTTCGAGCAAGGACGAGCGCCGACGAGAATAACGCCTCTGTCCAACGCGAATCACCGAATCGCGGGACGAGGCGATTCACCGAATCGCCGAAGACGAGGCGATTCACCGAATCGCCGAAAAACAGGGCGCCCGCATGCTACGACTCGTTTCGTGATATCATCGACGTTCCCGGTCGCGCTGAAACTCCAGCGCCGGCGCGTGGTGGTGGCTGGCGGCAGTGACGAAGCGGCCGCGCGAGCGAGAGCCCTTTCGGACGCGGGTGCGGTGGTGGTCGTCTTTGCGCCGGCCGCGGGCGCTTCCGTGCGGGCCCTGGCCGAGGCCGGGGAGATCGAGCTCGTGGCCCGCCGCCTCGAAGCCGCCGATCTCGACGGCACCTGGCTCGTCGTGCTCGCGGAACGCGATCCGGCGTTCGCCGACGAGCTCGCCGCGCTGACCGAGGCGCGCCAGATCTTCTACGTGGCGGTCGACGATTCACGGGTCGGCAGTTTTTCGCACCTCGCGATCGCCCGCGCGGGGCTCGTCTTCGCCGCCGTCGGCAGCCAGGGCGAGGCGCCGGCCCTGGCGCGACGGTTGCGCGAGCTCTTCGAGGGGCTGTTTCAGCGCGCGGGGCTCGAGGCCTTCGCCGCGCGGCTCGCGGCGTTGCGCCGGGAGACACCGGCGGAAAAACGACGAGCGGTGCTCGACGCCGCCGTCGCCGGACTCAGGCTCGACGGAGAGCTCGTCGTGCCTCCGGAAGGCTCACTCGAAGGTCGGCGTGCCGGCGGGCACGGAGAGTGACGTCGGAGACGGGTACGTCGCGAGAACGGCCAGCCAGTAGTAGCGATACTGGTGAGGGATCGCGCCCCAATCCGGCATCGGCAACGAGCGATTGACGCAGTCGGTCGCCTTGCGCGCTAGCGGTCCTTTCCAGCTGCCGCTCGCGCCCGGGAACGCGTGCAGCTTCTTGCTCGTGAAATCCACGCTGAGCACGAAGTTGATGGTCCCGCCGTCCTTCTGCTTCGGCGCGCAGTCGACGGAAGCGCGGATGGCCGCCGCCAGCGATTTCTCCAGAGCGGGGAGCGCGTCGCAGAGGCCGGCCTCGAGCCGCGAGTTGGTCGGCGACGAACCGCACTTCACGCGCTGGGGCGCCGCGAGGGTGACGCGGTCGACGGCCTTGGGCGGCGGGAGCCCGGCGTCGACCGGCATCGGCGCGGCTGCCGGCTTGGGCACGCTCCTGGTGACGCTCGACTCGGGAACGGCGACGGGCGTACCGGACGGTCGCCGCATCAAGTAGAGCGGCACTGCGATCAGGATCACCCCGGCGACGCCCGCCACCACCAGCTGGGCGCGAAGCGGGCGATCGAGACCCGCGCTCGACCCGACGCCGAGACGTCGAAGACGCGGTTCGCCCGAGAGCGAGGGGATGGAAGAGCGCGGGAGGCGCGCCATGCCGGCCGGATACCTTTGCGCGTGCCTAGTCGTCCAGCAAGGACGCGACGTTCTGACCCGGGTCCGCCCGCACGATGGTGGCTGCCAGATCGAGCGTCTCCGGCATGTTTCCCTGCACTTGCGAGACCACCTGCTCGACGACGTTGCGCGCCTCTTCCAGGCTCGGGCCCGTCATCGCGATCGCGAACTTGAGCGGGCCGGTGCGACCGCCCGTCACCGGCACCAGGCTGAGCAGCAGCATCTCCGTGAGCTCGACCACGCGCTGCGCGGCGCGCCGCAGCGCCAGCATTTCGAGAATCGCAGGTCGATCGCTGACGTGGCGGTTCGGGCCGCGCACCTGATAGCGGGCGATCGACAGCGGCGCGGCCGACCACTCGGCGAACCCGCGATCGTCCTCCAGCGCACGCACCAGCTGATCACGCGACAACAAGCCGGTGAGCCCGTCGCGCCGCGCGAGGTAGGCCTTGGCGCGCTCGTGGTGCGGCGAACCGTCGGCGAAGCTCACGAGCTTCACCCGTGACTCACCGAGTTGAACCTCGGCGCCGTGGAGCAGAGGGATCGTTTGCTTGCGGTCGTAGGTGTAGTCCGTGAAGGTGCCGTTCGTGCTTCCGGTGTCTTCGATCTGCCAGGAGCCGGCTTGCCAGCGCAGCGCCGCGTGCGAGCCGGAGACGGTCGGCTCCGGCATCACGATGTCCTGCCCGGCGCGGCGGCCGATGGTGATCACGGCCTTGCCGAGCGAGAACATGGTCCCCGCTGCGTCCGGGGCGTTCGCCGAGTAGGTGACGAGCAGCGACTGCGCGCCGGGCACGAACAGCTCGCTCGCGCCGCGCCCCGGCGGAGGACCGGGGTTGATGCGCTCGCGCGGGATCTGCACCTGGCTCGTCGTGAGCGAGGTCGGATTGAAGAAGCGAAGGTGACGCGCGGACGGGCGGGCGCCGGCCTCGTCGGAAAGGCAGCGGAAGATCTGCTTGATCTCGTCCACCGACAGGGACGAGGGAACGTCGAACATGATCTGCGAGCGCATCGGCTTGGCGCGCGGACGGTAGCCGGGCTCGGGAACCCGGCACGTCCACATTTCCCAGAGCGTCAACCCGAGCGCGTACATGTCGTCTTCCGGGCTGGCACCGCCGGATCGCAGGCGTTCCGGCGCCATGTAGTTCGGCGTGCCGCCGTCCGGGGGCGCGCCAGGGCGCCGGGCGCTCAAGCGCGCGCGCTCCTGAGCGAAGCCGAAATCCAGGATGATGGCTCGATCGCTGGTCACCATCACGTTGCCGGGCTTGAGGTCCCCGTGGACGAGACCTTGCGCGTGGATGGCGGCCAGCCCGGCTGCCGCCTCGCTCGAGATCTTGCGAAACTCATCGGCCGTGTAGCCGCCTTGCGCCTTGCGCCGCCGGATGTGCGTGTGCAGCGTCTGCCCGGCGATGTGCTCCATCACCAGGATCGGACCCCAGGGGCTCGGTGCCAGATCGTGGACGCGGCACACGTTGGGGTGGCTCACCTGGCGGGCGAGCAGGAGCTCTTGCCGGAGGGCCTCGTCGTCGCCCGGCATCCGCGACTCCTCCCGCACCACCTTCATCGCGACCGGCTGCTGCGCCGCGCGATCGTAGGCGAGGAACACCTCACCCATGCCACCCTTGCCGAGGCTCTGACGAATTTCGTACCGATCGTTGACGACCGTGCCCTGACCGAGCGGCGGGGCGTTGCGGGGGGGGGAGGGCATGGGCTCGTGGAGCGGAACGCGGCCCGTAGCGTCCTCGATTTGGCGCGCTCCTGCAATCTTCTCCGCCTGCCGACGAGACACCGTGCCGGCCGCTGGAGGCGCCGCCGGGGCGCGACTTTTCGGCGTTTCCACCGGTTTTTCGGGTGCTAGAATCCCGGTGCCCCGCGGGTTTGGCCGGGGCCACGAACGAGGAGCCTCGCATGAACCACCGATTCGCCTTGCTCGTTCCCCTCACCCTCCTCATGAACCTCGGTTGCGAAAACAGCGAGGAGTGCACCCGTGCGCGCCTCGCCGCATCCGACGCCTGGAAGACCGTGACCTCTCAGTCGGCTTCCGCGCGGCTGAACGGCTGGATCGGTTTCGAGGACCTACCGGATCCGAAAAAGGCCGAGCACGTGACCGCCTTCCAGAAGATCGAGAAACAGTCGGAGATGGTGTTCACGTCGTTCGCCTACGAGAAAATAACCTGGAAAACCTCCGACCCGGCGCGCGACGCCGCGACGCAAGCGTTCAACGGGTATTTTGCCAAAGACAACTTCACGACCTTCGCGGCCGCGCTGAAGACGGCGAACGAACGCTACGACACGGCCGCCAAGGCATGCCGTCCGTGATCGCGCCGCGCACGGCGCACGCTCACCCCGTGTAGCGAGCGAGCGCGCCCTCGACGGAAGCGGCGTACCCACCGCCGAACAGGTTCACGTGCACCATCAGCGGGTAGAGCTGATAGAGCGGCACGCGATCTTCGCTCCCCGGCGCGAGCGGGAACGCTTCGCGGTAGGCGTCGAACACGCGTTCGGAGAACCCGCCGAAGAGCCGCATCATCGCCAGGTCGACCTCCCGGTGCCCGCCGTAGGCGGCCGGATCGATGAGACACGGCGCTCCGGTCTCGTCGACGTGGAGATTGCCGCCCCAGAGGTCGCCGTGGAGGCGCGCCGGGGCCTCGTTCGGGCCGGTGAGGTCCGAAAGCCGCGCCGACAGGCGCTCGAAGCCGCGCCGCATCGCCGTGGTGGCCCGCCCGGACGAAACAGCGAGCCTTAGCTGGGGGGCGAGGCGTTCGGCCATGAAGAAATCGGCCCAGGGCTCGTGCCCCCGGTTCGACTGCGGGAGGCTGCCGATGAAGTTGTCGTGGTCGAGGCCGAAGCGCGGTGCCCCGGCCCGGTGCAGCGTCGCGAGCGCGCGGCCGAGCTCCTCGTCGAAGCCGCGCTTCCTCGCCGCGGAATCGATCAGCTCGAGCGCGAGGTACGGCGGCTCTCCGGCAGCGCTGACGCCGATCACCCTGGGGATCCGGATCGCGTTCGCGTCGGCGAGCCAGGCGAGCCCTCGGGCCTCGGCCTCGAACATGTTCGGCGGCGCATCGCGGTTCGTTTTCACGAACAGCGAGCGGCTGTCGGCGAGCCTGACCGCAAACGCATCGTTGATGTCACCGCCCGCCAGGCGATCGGCGGCTTTCACCTCCAGGCCGAAGCGACGAACGAGCGCCGCTTCGAGGTCCTTGCCGAGCGTCACGGGAGCCCGTGCTCGCGACGGACGCGGGCGAGCAGGGGCCTACAGGCAGCAAGGCACAGATCGAGCACGTCGTCGAAGCCGTCGTCGCCGCCGTAATACGGGTCCGGGACGTTGGCACCGGCGGGCGACGCGGGATCGAACGAGCGCAGCAGGTGAAGCTTGCCGGCGCGCGCCGTCTCCGGCGCGAGCGCCGCGAGGTCGTCGAAATTCGAGCGGTCCATGGCGAGGACGTAGGCGAAGCGCTGGAAGTCCTGGGCCAGAAATTGCCGCGCGCGTCCATCGATCGGGATCCCACGGCGCGCGCCCGCCGCGCGAGCGCGCCGATCGGGCGCTTCACCTTGGTGGTACCCGGCGGTGCCCGCGCTCTCCACGACAATCGTGCCCTCGAGGCCGGCCTCGCGCACGAGGTGGCGCATCACGCCCGCGGCCGTCGGTGAACGACAGATGTTCCCGAGACATACGAAGCAAAGAGAAACTTCAGCCGCCGGCACGTCGAACACTATTATAAGTCCCTTCATGACCCTCGCTGGCAAGACGCTCTTCATCACGGGCGGAAGCCGCGGCATCGGCAAGGCGATTGCCCTCCGCGCCGCACGCGACGGCGCCAACGTCGTCGTGCTCGGCAAGACGGACACGCCGCACCCGAAGCTCCCCGGCACCGTCCACGAGACGGCGCGAGAAATCGAGGCGCTCGGCGGGCAGGCCCTCGCCTCCGTCACCGATATCCGATTCGAGGAAGAGGTCACGGCCGCCGTCGAACGTACCGTCGCCAGGTTCGGTGGCATCGACATCCTCGTCAACAACGCGAGCGCGATCCAGCTCACCGGCACGCTCGCCACCGAGATGAAGCGCTTCGACCTGATGCAGGCCGTGAACGTGCGCGGCACCTTCCTCTGCTCGCGGGCCTGCATCCCGGCGCTGACCAAGAGCTCGAACCCTCACATCCTGACGCTCTGCCCGCCGCCGAGCACCGAACCGCGCTGGTACGGGCCGCACCTCGCGTACACGCTGTCCAAGATGGGCATGAGCCTGTGCGTGGTCGGGCTCGCGGCCGAGTTCCGCGCGGCAGGCATCGCGGTGAACGGGCTCTGGCCACGAACCGCCATCGCCACGGCCGCGGTGGAAAACCTGCTCGGCGGGGCGCCGCTCGTCGCGCGTTCCCGTCGCCCGGAAATCGTGGCCGATGCGGCGCACGCCATCCTGACGCGGCCCAGCCGAGAAACGACCGGCCGCTTCTTCATCGACGAGGAAGCGCTTGCCGAAAGCGGCGTCACGGATTTGACCGGCTACGCGGTGACGCCGGGCGCCGAGCTCGCGCCGGATTTTTTCCTCTGATCCGTGCTACGAAGCCACCGAACGAAAGGGACACCCGCGTGATCCGTCAGTCGTTGGTCCTCTGCTCGTCGGCGATCATCCTGGCCGGGCTGAGCGTCGCCGGTCGTGCCAATGCCGAGCCGTCGTTCTCGGATCGCTTCGTGCGCGGCACGAGCCCCGGCGAGGTCCCTGCCGGTAAGGTCGTCACGATCGGCAGCCTCTACACGCTGTCGGTGGCGAGCTTCGGGCTCGGCGTCGTGAACTTGCTCCGCGCCGGCTCCCAGCGGGACACCGCCGAGGCCTACAAGCTCACACAGCCCGCCGGTTTCTGCGCGGATCTGTCGAGCGCCAACTGCGCCCGGTACCACACCCTTCACTCCGAGGCGGACACCACGCGAACCATCGGCCTCGGGCTGCTCGGCCTCGGTGGTCTGTTCGCCCTCGGCGGCGCCCTCACCGCGGAGCTCTGGGCCAACGACCTCCCGGTCACTCCGGCCGTCGCCCTCGACCTCGAGCAGCGCACGGCGCTGTTCGGTGTCGGAACGACGTTCTGAAAGCGCGCTCCGCCACCGACGTCCGGGCCTCAGTCATAGCGGATGGAGCGGAGTTCGACCTCGATCTCGCCGGCCGGGCGGTGGACGGTGACGGTGTCGCCGACGCGGCGTTTCATCAGGCTCTTGCCGAGCGGGGACTGGAAGCTGATGCGGCCTTCGCCCGGGTTCGCCTCATCGGGGCCGACGATGCGGTAGACGCTCACCTTGCCGTTCTCGTCGATCAGCTCGACCAGCGCTCCGAACCGCACTTCGTCCCGCGGCGCTTCGCTCTGCCGCACGACGACGGCGCCATCGAGGCGCTTGGTGAGAAATCGGATGCGGCGGTCGATCTCGCGCAGGCGGCGCTTGCCGTAGATGTACTCGGCGTTTTCCGAGCGGTCGCCCTGGGCGGCGGCGTCGGACACCTCGGTGACGACGCGAGGACGCTCGGTCGCGACGAGACGATTGAGCTCGTCGGCGAGTGTTTTTGCGCCCTCCGGGGTGAGGTAGTTCGGCATGGCGGGCGCGACGGACCCAGCGTAGCGTAGCCGGGGCATGAGGCAAAAGGCGTGAAGGCGTCGCGCGCGCTCCTCGTTCTGGCGGCGGCCGTCGTGCTCCTCGGGGTTCTCGCCGGGATCGTCGCGCTGGTGCTGGTGCCCCGCTACATCGCGCGGGAGGTCGTCCGGCGCGCCGCCGAACACGGCGTCGTGCTCGAACTCGGCACGCTCGATTACGGCTGGCAGTGGGCCACGATCTCGCAAGCGAAGGCGCGCCTGGTCGGCGTGAACGGCATCACCCTGCGCATCGCGGAGCTTGCCGTCGATCTCGACGGCACGAACGTCCTCAGGCTCGATTTCAAGGGGCTCGGCGTCGAGGTCGATGGTTCGCTTCCCACCCTGGTGCTCGAGGTCGGCGCTTGGTCGAAGCGGTTCCCGAGCGCGTACGGGCTGCCGATCAGCGCCACCGGGGTGTCGGTGGCGTGGCGTCCGGAACCCGGCCAGCCGCCATGGCTCGAGATCGACGGAGCGACCATCGCCACGTCGTCGGTGGGTACCGTCGCCGTGGCCGAGCACACCAAGATCGCCGGCACCGTCGACATCGGCCGCTCGGGCACCGTGTGGTCGACGACGAAAACGAGCGTGGCGCTCGGCCTCGGGGAGGCCGAACTCTCGAAAGCGCCGCTCAGGATCGATCTGGATCTCTCCGCTCCGCGACCGACGATGACGACGACGCTCGCCCCGTTTTCGCTCGATCGGCTGGCGGGGCCGTTCGCCGTCGCCCTACCGGTGAAAGACGTGACCGGAAGCAGCCAAATCAAGCTGGAATTCGCCGGGAAAGAGGCGGCACTACCGGAACGCGGGCAGGCCCGGCTGGTGCTCGAGGGCTGGATCCCACCGCACCCCGTCGAGCTCGACGGCTTCGTGTTCGGCACGACGACGACGGTCGAGACCAAGCTCGGGTTCGCGCCGGATGGGTCGCGCGTCGACCTCACCGAGACGCGGATCACGGCCGGCAAGTTCGTGCTCTCGGGCGGCGGCGCACTGGTTCGCGAACCGGGTGGGCTCCGCGTGGCGCTCGATCTGCGCGGCGCCCTGCCTTGCGATGCGCTCGCCGCCGCAAAAGCGGAGTCGATGCTCGGGCGCTTGCTCGGCCGCGAGACGGGTGTGAAGGGCGGGCGGGTGGCGCGGAAGGTGGTCGTCGGCTCGGTGGGCGTGCGGATCCTCGTCGAGGGCACGACCCGCGATCTGCCCGCTGCGAAGGTCACGCGCAGCATCGGGATCGGCTGTGGTCTGAAGCCACTGACGCTCGAGGAGATCGCCAAGCTCGGAGAGAGCCTGTTGCCCGCCGAGCTCTCCAAGCTGCCCGAAGAGATCGAGCGCCTGACCGGACTGCCGAAAGGGACCATCCCGCCACCGGCCCCACTGCCACCACTGTCGGCATTTCCTACGGTTTTTGTCCCACCCGCGCTGCCGCCGCTGCCGTCGGCGCTACGCCTGCCGCCGCCGGCACGGAGCGCTCACCAGGCAAAAGAGAACTTGAGAGAGTAACTCACGACGACACTGCGACCGGACGGCGTCGGGTCGAACTTGGTGCTCGCGAGCGCCTGCTCCATGCAGCTGCGAAACTCGGCGCCCTTGAGCTTCGTCCTCACCTGTTTGACGCTCGGCTTGCCCCCTTGCCCGTCGACGCGGAGATCGGCGCCGAAGGTTCCCTCGCTGCCCGGGGACTCGACGAGCTGGTAGCACTCGAGGTAACGCCACGAGCCCCGCTCGAGCGCCTTCAAGAACGCGTCGCGTGCAGCAGCGTCGCGCGCGCTCCCGCCGACGTGCAGGCCGAAGGTCTTGGCACGGAGCTCGGGCAGTGGCGGGCCCGGCCGCTCCGGAGCGCCAGGTGTCACCGGCGCAACGGGCGCGACCGGCGGCTGGCCGTCTTCGGCTCGCGGCGGGGCGGAAGCCGGTTGGTCCGGCGTCGGTCCGGGCGGAGCGGCAGCGGGGCCCGTCTCGCCCTCGGCGACCGTCGCCGATCCGGCCGGGGTTGCTGCGGTGTTCGGCGGCGCGCCGCCTTTCGCGCAGCCTGCGACGGCGACCACGAGCACCACCAACGCCGTCGTCCTCGCGAGAACGTTCGAGCGCCCGAAGGCGCCGGCTCGGGACCGCGACTCGGAACAGGTCTTCGTCGTCATCGACCCCCGTCGATAGCGCGTCTCGACGAGGGGCTGAAGCCTTCTCTTGGTTTCGATGGCGGAGCTGATGCTAGTAACGGCAGACATGGACGGCCGGGTGGTGCTTCCGGTGCTCGCCCTGCTCGCCTCGTGCGGGCGGAAGGAGCCGGCTCCGCCTGCGCCCGTGCCGAGCGTGCGGGCACCGGTGGCGAGCGCGGCGCCGGCCGTTCAGAGCGCGCCACCCGCCGTGAGCGCTCGCCCGCCGCCGCCGGTCAGCGTTCGGGCCGAACTCGACGGAGGCGCCGACCCGGGTCTCGTGCTCGGCGAGCTCTCGGATATCGGGCCGGCGGGACCGGTCACGGCATCGAGCGCGGGCGCGGTGATGGTGACGCGAACCGATCGAGTGCTCGTCTCGCGGCCGGAAGGCACGAAGCCCGCCCGGGCGCGATTTCCCGCCGTCGCCGCCGAGGCCGCCGATTTCGCGCCGCTCGGCCACGGACCGAGCGTCGCCGACGGTCACGCGTACTGGGTCTCCCGCGGCCGGCTCGTACGGCGCTCCCTCGTCGGCGACGGTGCGCTCGAGGTGCTGGCGGACGACGCGCGCACCTCGTCTCGCACGCACACCGAGCGGGTTTCGAACGGCGTCGCCGTGAGCTACCTCGGCAAGCCAGACGACGAAGGGACGTGCCACGCGCGCCTTTGGGTCTCGAACGGCAAGGCGCTCGATCTGACGCCCGAGGGCGCGGGAGCGAGCAGCACGTGCCTGACGGCAATCGGCAAGGACAAGCTCCTCGCCGTGTCGATCGACGGCCGCAGCGCGATGACACCGCTTCATGCGCGCACGATCGACCTCAGCGGCGCCGCGCCCGCGCTCGGCGACGACGTCGTGGTGTGGGTCGGCGGCCCGGCGCAGGGCTTCACCGAGGTCGTCGCCGGGGCGGCCGGCAACGTTGCCTGGGCGGCGGTCCCGCTCGAGCGCGACGCCACCCATTTCGGCCTCGCTACGCTGCGGCTCGGGTCGACCCCGCAAATGGACACCGAGGCGTCCTTCTTCGACTACCCGAACGGCCTCGACCTGGCGCCGGCTGCCGCCGCTGAGCTCTGCGGGCGCCTGCGGCTCGCTTTCGTGCGGCCGACGAGCCGTGCGCCGCGCGGACCCGCCGAACTCGTGCTTTCGGAGCCGGACACGGGGCAGGTCGTGCGGGTGGCCGATGCCCGGGGGTTCGCGAGCGTTTCCATCGCTCCGGTCCAGGGGGGTGGGATGATCTCCTACGTGGCCGACGGGCGCACCTGGGTGCGCGGCGTCGGGTGCCATTGAGCCGAATGCCGGCCTCGTGCGTCTAACCCGAGATGATGCGCTGGAGGCGGTCGCTCGTTCTCGTCTGCCTGACGCTCGGGCTGGCTTGCGGCAGCAGGCAGGCAGAGCGGGCTCCGGCCGCGCCGAGCGCGGAGCCGGCACCCGAATCAGGCATGCCCGGGGCGGCGACACCTCCGCCGGCCCCGGCGCCGCTCGAAGGTGAGAGCGAGAGCAAGAGCGAGGTGTCCGCGGACAGCGGCAAGGACGACGACGCGCTTTCGCGCGCGCAGACAGACCTCGAGCGAGCGCAGGGCGAGCTCGAGCTCGCGCTCGGGCCATCACCCCAGACGCAGTCCGCGCCGACGGGCGCCAGCGCCGGCGCACCAGCCCCCGCCGCTGCCGAACCCAAGCGCAGCCGCGCGAATGAAGCGCCGCGGGACGAGGCAGCCAAGCCCGACAAGAAAGCCGCGGAGACGAGCTGCCAGACGGCTTGCCGCGCGTTCCAGTCGCTCGGCCGCGCCGCAAGCTCCATCTGCCGGCTCACCGGCGCCGAGGACGGGCGCTGCAGCCACGCCAAGAGCGTGGTCACGCAGGCGGAGCGCCGCGTCTCGAGCTGCGGTTGCAAGAGCGAGTGAACGGACCCGAACGACGATAAAGCGAGCCCGGTGCACGCGAGCGCAACACCTCCGGTCGGCCGCCTTGCTCCGAGTCCGACCGGGCTCTTGCATCTCGGGCATGCGCGCACGTTCCTGCTCGCGTGGTGGTCGATCCGCTCGCGCGGCGGCCGCTTGCTGCTGCGGGTCGAAGACCTTGACGGCGAACGGTCCGACCCGCGTTTCGACGACGCCGCACGCCGCGATCTCGAGTGGCTGGGCCTCGACTGGGACGGCGAACCGAGCATCCAGTCCGACCATCTTGCCCGTTTCGACGAGGCCGTGCAGGCGCTCCTCGCCCGTGGCGCCGCGTACCCCTGTGTCTGCACGCGGGCCGATCTACGAACGCTTTCGCGCGCCCCGCACGCGGGCGATCGTGAGCCTCGCTATCGGGGCACGTGCCGCGACCGTTACCCGAGCGTCGACGCAGCCGAGCGCGCGACGGGCCGCACGGCGAGTGTTCGGCTGCGCGTGCCGCCCGGCGTCGTTACCCTCCACGATCGCGTCGCGGGTGACTACTCGCTGAATGTCGCCGAAGACGTCGGCGACTTCTTGATTGCGAGGCGGGGCGGTGGAGCCGCCTACCAGCTTGCCTGCGCGGTCGACGACGCGGCCCAGGGCGTGACCGAGGTGCTCCGAGGCGACGACCTGTTGCCGAGCGCCGTTCGCCAGTGGCACGTGCAGGAGGCGCTCGGGCTGCCGCACCCGGAGCTGGCGCACGTGCCGCTGGTGGTGGACGCGAACGGCCGGCGGCTGGCCAAGCACGAGGACGACTTGAGCCTCTTCGAGCTCCGGTCACGCGGCGCGGACCCGCGGCGCATCGTGTCGTTCGTCGCGCGGAGCGCCGGCCTCGAAGTCCCCGGCGCCGCCACGGCCCGGGAGGTCGTCGGCGCGTTCGATCTCGGCCGTCTGCCGAAAACGCCCGTTCGGCTGGAGTCTCGCCTACTCCACACGCTAGGCATCGCGGACGCCGGTTGATGTAGTCTCGAGCCCGCATGCCCGCGGCCAACGACGCGAAGTCGAGCACCCTCTTCGGCCACCCGGCGGGGCTCTACACGCTGTTCTTCGCGGAAATGTGGGAGCGCTTCTCGTACTACGGGATGCGCGCGCTGCTCCTCTTCTACATGCTGAAGGGGTTTCTGCGCTACGACGACCCGCGCGCGTACGCCGCCTACGGCGCATACACCTCGCTCGTCTACATGACACCGTTCTTCGGCGGCATGCTCGCCGATCGACTCCTCGGCGCGCGGCGCGCGGTCGTCATCGGCGGCATCTTGATGGCCGCCGGTCACCTCATGATGACCGTCGAGAACGATCTCGCGTTCTTCACCGCGCTCGGCCTCCTCATCGCCGGCAATGGTTTCTTCAAGCCGAACATCTCGACCATGGTGGGCGCGCTCTACGAGCCGGAGAGCCCGCGTCGCGACGGCGGATTCACGCTGTTTTACATGGGGATCAACCTCGGAGCGACGCTCTCGCCGCTGCTGTGCGGCTACGTCGGCGAGACGTACGGTTGGCACTATGGGTTCGGGCTCGCGACGCTCGGCATGCTCGTCGGCGTGAGCGTGTTCGTCGCGCCCGTCCGCGTCACGCAAGCGCTGATCCTGGGCGGCGCGCTGTCGACGGCCGTGTCGCTGCTCGTGTTTCGACCCGACAACCCGTGGGCCTTCGGGGTGAACGTGCTCGCCGCCGTGGCGCTTGCGCTGGCGGCGGTGGTGGCCGTTCTGGCGCTCGAGCGTGGCGGCATCCCGAAGGAAGCGGGCGCCCCGCCGGATCGGGAAAAGCTCGTGGCACGAGTGAGCGGCGGCCTGCGTGCGGACGTGACGGCCTATGCGGGTGCGGTCCTCATGGTGCCGGTGTTCGCGCTGCTCGTCTCGGGCTTCTCGCCGTTCACCGCGAACCGCGCGCCGCTCGTCCTGCTCTCGGACGATCTGGTGAAGCGCCTCGCGGAGAGCACGAGCGGCTTCGTTCGCGTGGCCGGGGTGGTAGCGGCGGAGGTGAGCAAGCCGGCCGGCCTCGTGCTCACGCTGACCGGCGTCTTCGCTCTCGTCTACATCGCCAAGCGCGCCCGCTCTCTCGATGCGGTGGAGCGCGATCGGCTCCGCGTCGTCCTGATCCTCACCTTCTTCTCGATGCTGTTCTGGTCGTTTTTCGAGCAGGCCGGCAGCTCGATCAACAACTTTACCGACCGTAACGTCGATCGCGTGGGGGAGGCGCGGCACGTCACCGGAGCGGAGGTGGGAAAGCGCCTGACGCTCGAGCCCACCCAAGAGCAGGTTGGGTACACGAACGGCGACCGCATCTTCACGATGACGGACCTCGACCGCTTCCGCGCGAAAAACGCGCCCGACGCGAAGCTCGAGTGGGTCGTCGCGCCCGACAACCCAGGCATGGGCATCGCGCGGCGGGCGGACGAGGTGCCCGCCAGCCTGTTCCAGGCGGCGAACCCCGTGTTCATCCTCACCTTCGGTCTCCTCTTCACCTTGGTCTGGACGACGCTCGGACGGCGCAACCGGGACCCGAGCGCCG